>Ga0233430_1000523_pt1 | contig 69820 bp, 59 predicted proteins | sample SI_118_April2016_2_FD_179883 | JGI IMG/M metagenome (GOLD analysis project Ga0233430, IMG submission 179883) | Seawater microbial communities from Saanich Inlet, British Columbia, Canada - SI_118_April2016_150_MG | ecosystem: Environmental > Aquatic > Marine > Inlet | place: Canada: British... | reverse complement strand
GTGGCCTCCTATGAAGGTTTTGGTCGATCTCCATAGCGTAGCCATAACTTACTGTTTGTGAAAGCACTTCCCTATTTCTTCAAAGTTTTGTCAGTCAACCAGGAGGAATTACTTTGAACTCCTAATACACCTTCCCTATTTTTTGCTCTCTTTTTTCCTTCAATATCCAGACCTCCCTGCCAACTCTTTGAGTCGGATCATTGAATTCGTCTCGTTATTCTGCTGGCGGTAAGTAATTCGATCAGAAAAATAGTCGACCAGGTAATTTTGCCAGTATTGTAGTTCTTCATTTGTCAAGGTTTCTGTACGGGTATAGGTGTTGAAATATTCACATGACTTAGCATAATCGATCTGATGATGCTTTTGATGATCGTAACCCTTTGAGCCAGGCACAGGGATATACAAAGAGAAGCCAACCACATCAGGATCGATTTCTTCAATGAAATCTATCCTCTCCAAAATGGTCTCTTTAGTTTCAAATGGCGTGAATCCTAGGATAAAATAAGCTTTGCGGATGATTCCCAAATCTCGTGTTATCTTGAAAGCCTGGCGCACTTGATCTGGATTAATGGGTTTGTTTGTCAGGTGCATGAGACTTGGTCCAGCTTCTACCCCCATCCATACTTCTTCCAATCCCGCATTGGCTAAAATTTCCAAAGTAGGCCAGTGAGTGGGCTTTGCCACATCAGAGGCAATAACGTTCATGCCAAATTTAAAATCCACTTTTCGGTCCATTTTCAACTGCCCAACTTCTCTCATGGTCGAGGTAAGGAACACCTCGGCATCACACATTAGCACCATACTACTTCCATCCATTCCCCACCTGTCCCTCAACTCCACCATCTCATCGACGATATTCTCGGGTGTCCTTGTCTTGCCGTGTATCTTTGTATAACTGGGGGCAGCACAGAATACGCATTCGAATGGACATCCCCCGCGTTGCATCTCCATCGAAGTCTTCCTACCTTCTCCCCCGCTCTCTAGCTTTGCCAGATTGCGGTCGATGCGTATCAGTTCCCTATCAGGAAAGGGCACTTCGTTCAGATCCGCAATCAACCCCTTACGAATTACTCTGGGTGGATCCGGATTCGTTAGTATTTCTAACCACGCTTCTTCTCCCGGCCCCTGGACAAAAAAATCGACAAGATCGCCGTATCCATTCTCCAACTTATCGGCCGTCAAACCACTGATGCCATATCCTCCCCAGACAACCTTTACAGATGGATTCTTTCTTTTTATTTCCTGCACTAACCTTTCTGCGTGGGGAATCTGAAACGTTGTTACCGAAAAGGCAATAATCTCTGCATCTAAACAACCTGCAATGATTGTCTCATCATTATCAAATTCCCCACTGAAAAAGCGGTATTGATCTCTGCAATACCCAAACTTGTAGGAAAAGCTGGCCAGGTAACCCAGTCCAAGACATTCCCATGCATGCATACTTTTGGGGCTAATAAGTACAATAGTACCAGAAAATAAGGGCATATCTTTCCTTTCTTTTCTTTATAAACCAAACGGGACTCGTGCATGGTTGTATCCCATATTTCTCGCCCCGATACCCTCCATTTTCATACGCTCTTTCGTCATTTAAACTCCATCTTTGATCTGGAACAGGACAAAATATTCGTCCCGGTATACGAGTTGCAAATACTCCTTCCGGAACTCCTCATGGAATTCATCCAGGAAATACTGGGGATATCCCAGGTTCAAACGTCCCTGGGGGACTCTGATCATCCTGATGATATGAGAAATCCCCAGCGTTCTTAAATGAGCCCGCAGTTCTTCCGGGGTTTTCAGCCTGGCATATTCGATAACTTTTTGATAGGGATGGTCCCAGATGTAGGGATGATCGCAGTAGAAGCCCTTCACTATCCCCTGGAACAGAATCCTGGATGTTGATGGTAGCTTCTCGTTGGCAAATTTCATAACCCTATAGATGGGTTCACTCACCTGCAGGAAAGAGTCTCTCGATTCCGCACCCAGTGCGACCCCTGCGACAGACTTACTTAGGAAATGGCCCCACACGAGGTTTAGGAAGATCGTCGCGAGAATCCCAAACCTGAACAGGAGCGAAACGGTCCACGTCCTGCTGGAAGCCAATCCCTCAGCTACCAGACCCGACAAGATCCCGGCGAATGCGAAGAGCACCAATCCGTAGCGAGGATTCATATGCAGGAATTTTACCAGAATGAGTAAATAGACCACGCAAAAACCGAGTAGGAAGTAGTGCTTCCTTTCCCGGGCAAATAAAAAGACGCCGGGTAAAAGGGCCACGAAATAGACCCCAATGGCCTTTTGCCATCCTTGTGGAGAGAACGTCCAGTTCCACGGCGACATGGAATCCCAGTAGATTCGGAACCATTCCAGAGACGGAAGGGCGATCCCGACCACACCCGCCAGAGAACTGGTTCCATCTTTAGCTGTAATTGGCCCATATGAAAATTCTCCTCCCCAAAAACCACTCATCAAAGGCCAGAAGGGATTTCCAGAAACCCAATAGCTCCTCATATACCAGGGAACAACGGGTATTAGAGCTATCGCCAGAAAGACTCCCGCGTTCTTCATCCCTTCCCACACTCCCAGCCTCCACACCAAAATCCAGATCGTGAGGATGAAAGGGCCCCCGACCATAAGCGAAGCAATCCCCTGATGTTTCGTACCCATCGCCACTCCGGTGAGGACGGCAGCGAGAACCAGGTTTTTCCGTTCCGGTTTTTCAAACCAGTTGATTAGTCCCCAAAAAGCCATGAACTGAAAGAAACACAGCCCCAAATCGACATACCCCAGGGGGCTCCCAATGACCACGACGGGCATAAAGCTGAAAAAAGTCGCCCCCCATATACCAACCCTCAGGGTAAAGAATCGCTGACTGAAGCCCACAATGGCCAGAAGGCTCAACATCCCCAGCGCCCAATGAAAGATTTGGGCAAGGATGCCGTTCCTCAGAGCGATACCGACCAGAAACAACAGGTTGATATTGCTGGGATAGAGAGTCCCAGTCACAGTCGGCTCAAAACTGAAGAAATGCTTCTCCAAAAAAATCTTAGGCAAGGCTAGCTGATAGGCCAGAGGATCTGTCGCTCCATGGGGTGGAGCCATGGCCCTGAGGAGATTCAACCCGGTCCCCAGGATAAAGAGGAGAACGAGCCAGAAATAGAGCGATTTGAAATGGCTGATCTTCAACGATTTCATCGCCCACGCCTTCAATCGGAACATCATCAGGAGGACCTGTTTGAACCCAATCCCTCCCCAGATGACGATCAGCAAGACTACCGCGTATAGATATAGAAGGTGGGCCAGACCGAGGGCCAGAACGAGGAGCATCAAGACGGCCAACCCAACGGCCAGAGAAAAACTCAACTCCTCAATCCAGAAGGGAAAGACAAACCCCAAACGGCTCAGGATGAAACTCCCATTCCCTGCCGCCGCGATGAGGAAAAAAAAGGCTAAGAAGAGTTCGATCAAAATATACCTGAGAATATTTCCTCTACCAGTTCAAAATAGCCCTGCCTGCGGTAGAAGAAGTAAAAAATACCCAGAACCCAGCAGAGGATCAGGATTTCACCTGCGAGATAGAAGGATTTTGGCTTACCACCCAGTTCTCCCGAATTTTCCTGCGCGGCTTCCTTCTCCTGCACACCCTTTCCGCAATTTCTACCCAACTTTCCGTTCCTTTCTCAAACTGCTCCCCTCCCCTCTGTTTTTGAGACTGCAAAAAGCAAACCATATCTCCTGGATACCCCCCCCTCCGATGATCACATTTCGCTCTCTTCCCGCTGAAACCACAGTTCCAGGACCAGAAGAGCCCAGAGTTGCTGGCTGTAGTCGCGCCGCCCGCTGATATGATCCCGAACCATTTGTCTCAGGTGATCCAGGTCGAAAATCCCTCTCTCCCGGGAGGCTTGGCCAAAGAGGAGTTCCTCCAACCATGGACGCAATTCGTTCTGCAGCCACTTTCCCAGAGGAATGGCAAAACCTTGCTTCGGCCGCTCCAGAATGGCCATGGGCAGGTATTTCCGGGCGACCGCACGCAGTAGCACTTTGCTTTTTCTCAGGGTGAACTTCTGCTTTCTCTGAATCCCGGCCATAAACTCCACCACTTTGTGATCGAGAAACGGAGCCCTGGTTTCAAGAGAACAGGCCATGCTCATCCGATCGACTTTGACCAGGATATCGTCGGGCAGATAGGTCACCAAGTCCAACCCAAGCATCACCTGACGCGGGTCCGGACTCTGTCGCCCCCAATATCCCTGGTAACTAGGGAAAAAAGGTCCCTTATTGAGAATATCGGTAAATTCTTCCGAATAAAGGGCATTTTTTTCCTGTGGCATGAAAAAAAACGCCCAGCTGGTCTCTGGAACTTCGCGTACGGCCGCCGAGAATTCTAGAAATCGCCTGACCTTCTTCCGCAAGCTCTTGCCGTAATAGACAGTTGATTCCTTCATCTGCCTTGCGATCCATTCGATCATCCCTCGTCCCAGACACGAGGGCAAACGATTGAAATAATCCGCCAGAATCCGGGCTTGATAGCGCCTGTATCCTCCGAACACCTCGTCTCCCCCGTCGCCGCTGAGTGCCACGGTTACCCGGCTGCGCGTCACCTTCGAAAGGTGATAAGTAGGGATCGCCGAGGAATCGGCAAACGGTTCCCCAAAATGTCCCACCAGTTTGGGTACCAGTTCCCGAACATCGTAATCAACGATGTGTTCTTCGTGGTCTGTTCCCAGTAGTCGGGCGACTTGCCGGGCATATTTCAGCTCGTTGAACGAAGAATCTTCAAACCCGATCGAAAATGTCTTAATTGGCTGCGTCGAAGCCCGCTGCATCAAAGCAGTCACGAGACTCGAGTCCAGTCCACCACTGAGGAAAGCTCCGAACGGAACATCGGCCCGCATGCGCAGTTCCACTGCCTCGCCCAGAAGCGCGTCCAGTTCCTCTACGTTCTCTTCGATTGGTCTTTCTGAGATGGGCTCGTACCGCGCCTCCCAATAACGTCGCACCTCGAATTGCCCCCCCTGGTAGATTGCATAGGAAGCAGGAGGGAGTTTTTTCACATGTCGGTAGATAGTCCGAGGATGAGGGATGAATAGATAAGTCAGGTACTCGTCGATGGCCAGCGGATCCCAGTCTCTAGAGATAGATTTATCGCACATGAGTGCCATCAACTCAGAGGCGAAGATAAGAGCCCCGTTTCTTTCAGCGTAGTAGAGAGGCTTTTGGCCAAGTCTATCTCTGGCCAGGAAAAGCTTTTGCCGACCTGTATCCCAAATTGCAAAGGCAAACATTCCCCGCAGGTCATCCAGACACTCTTCCCCCTTTTCTTCGTACAGATGGAGGATGGTTTCTGTATCGGACGCTGTTTTAAAAAAATGTCCTTTCTGCTCCAGCCTTTGGCGCAGTTCCAAATAGTTGTATATCTCCCCATTGAAAACTATCCACACATCCCCATCCTCATTGCTCATCGGCTGGTGCCCACCAGTCAGATCGATTACTTTTAACCGCCGCATGCCCAGCCCGACAGGACCATCCAGATGGATCCCTTCATCATCCGGTCCCCGGTGAACGATAGCCTGGCACATGGTCTTCAGCAGATTTTTATCTACCTGTTTCTGCATATCCCCGAAGACCTTACCCACAATCCCGCACATCGAATCCTCAATCCGAGTAGTAAAACGCCTTGATGGATTCTACTGTCTCCTCCAGTCCTTTCTCCATCTCTACCTCTGGAACCCAGTCCAGGATCTGCCGGGCCCTGGTGGAATCAGCCAAATTGTCGCGCACATCTCCCTTGACTTTATCGACAAATCGGGTCCTGGCTTTTTCTCCGGTAAGACCTTCAAGACAAGCGATGAGTTCGTTGACGGTAATGCTCGATCCTCCTCCAATATTCACAATCTCCCCGACGCAGTCCCTCTCCACAGCCTTCAGATTGGCCTGCACGATATCTTCCACATATGTCATTCCGCGAAGTTGCTCCCCATCTCCCAGAACCTGGATCTCCCCATGGTCAATCAGCGCACGGGTGAACAGGCAGACCGCCTGATCAGGGCGTGGCTTAGGGCCATAAGCGGTGAAATAGCGCAAAACTACAGTTGGGACGTCAAAGTTTTGCTGGTAGAGGTCGCAAAGATGCTCTCCGGCAACTTTGGTGACGCCATAGGGTGAAATCGGCCTGGGGGAGGTTCCCTCCGTCGTGGGGAATTCAGCGGCGTCTCCATAGACCGATGACGAAGATGCAAAGATGAAACGCCGGATAGAGCTGCCTTTTGCCGCTTCCAAAAGTTTCTGGGTCGCCAGGATGTTGCTGTTTACATAAACCTCAAACCGTTTCCCCCAACTCGTCCTCACACCAGCCTGTGCCGCCAGATGAAAAACGCAATCCGCTTCTCGCAGCAGATTCACCAAGTCGATTTCGGTCAGGTCCCCCTGAACGAAACTGAAGTCGCCGAAAGGATAAAGATCATTGAGTCTGTCTTCTTTGATCTCTTGTGGATAGGAATCCAGGAAGCTGTCGATTCCGATAACCTGGTCTCCTCGATCAAGCAAACGCTTCCCTAAGCGTGCACCAATGAAACCAGCCACTCCGGTAACTATGGCAAGCATAAAAACCTTCCTCATCTCCTTGAATATTGACAACGAACTTCCTGGTATATCTCTTTGATCCGGAGTGCGCTGGCTTCCCAGGTCAACCCTCGCTTCTGGATACTTTCCCGCCCCCCTCTACCGAGCTGCCGTCTGTAGGACTCATCGCTCATCAGTGTGATAATCCCATCCGCCAATTGTCTAGTATCTCCACTATCCACCAGAAGCCCATCACTCCCGTCAGTAACCAGTTCGGGAGTTCCTCCTACCCGAGTGGCCAAAACGGGCAGACCGCAGGCCTGAGCTTCGAGCACCACGTTGGGACGCCCTTCGGAAAAACTGGGGAGAACGAGGAGGTCAGCGGCGTTCATCCAGACCGGTATCTCCTGCGAAGAGCGGGATCCAGCGAACAACACCTGCCCTTCCAGGCCAGTTTCATTAGCCTGTTTTTCCAGGCACTCGCGCAGCGTTCCATCTCCGACCAGAATGCACAACAGCCGCTCATCGTCAACTTGATGCACTGCTTCCAGCAGCACCTCCAGCCCTTTGATCGGTACCAACAGACCGACAAACAAAACGGTAAAACGGTTATGCGGTAATCCGAGCCCTTCCCGTGCCCTCTTTTTATCACCAGGTTGAAAACGCTCATCGACCCCATTGTAGACCACGCGAATCTTTTCTCGCTCAACCCCTATTCCTGCGAGTTTCTCCCCTATATCCTCGCTGACGGCCACCACGACGTCCATCCACTCGTATATCTTCCCGTTGATCCAGCGCATCATCCCACCTTCGAGTAAATGGATATCGCTACCACGCACGCTCAACACAATAGGACGCCGCCACAGGCGTGTAGCACAATAGGCGACCAAACCCGAGATGGTCCAATGGCAGTGTACCAGATCGCAATTCCGTATTTCCCCCAAAGCCTTTAGCCAAAACCCGAACAAAAAGAAAACGACCTGGAATCTGGCCACCCAACTTTTGGATATATTGGTTGGAATCCCTCCTCCATAAGCCACTCGCTGCCAAGAAGTTGGCAGCAGATAGCGAAACCGCTGGACGATCACCCCCTCCATTTCCTCTTTTCTGGGTAATCCCTCCTCATGTGGAGCGATCACTTCAACCTTCACATTTTGATTGACCAGTCTTTTCGTCAATTCCAGAATAAAACTGCCGAAAAGATCCCCTTTGAATCGAGGAAAACCAGTCGTCAGCATGCAGACCTTCATAGGAGACATTCACTCGCTTTCCTGCATATCGTAGAGCATGGCAAATAGCAGGAATTGGATGCCCATTATAATCATCAGCGAACAAACGACCGATCGGGGACCAGTAACTCCCACCCCAATCCATTGCTCATAGATCAAAACTCCACCGTAGATCACTCCCAAAGGCAGAAAAAGCAAGCCAAAGATGAAAAAGAAAAACAGCGGGTGAAAATCGCGGATCAGATACTTGCTGAACAACCGCCAGAAGAAATCGCGCACGAGCATGGGCGCCACGTTCATAGCATAACTGGCCCCCTTGATCTGCGACTGCCTCTCCCCTTCCAGATAGATTGCCCGTCTGGGAACATCCTTGACCTTGAGCCCGTAGCCATTCAGGCGCACCAGGAAATCCATCGGGTACCCGTATCCCTTCCAGGCCTTGCTCCAGTCGACCAGATCGATTCCTCGCTTGGAAATGGCGGTAAACCCATCCACCACATCGAAAATCTTGTAATAGCCCGAGGCTACCTTGGTCATAGCCGAGATCATGGCATTGGGAAACATGCGCGTCCAGGGCATGTCCTCCAACCCGGTATCGGGCATCAGGAAGCGGTTACCTTTGGTGTAATCGGCCTTTCCTTCGATGATCGGATCGAGCAAGTCCTCTACCTGCTCCAACGGCATCTGATTGTCCCCCCCAACCACCACGGAAATATCGTATCCATCCTCGCTGGAACGCAGATAGCCGGTGATAATCGCCTGACCAACGCCTCGATTCTCCTCGTGTTGTATTAACTCAACCCGCGGATCGATGGAAGCGTATTTCCCGACCACTTCGGCCGTGTTGTCCGTGCTGCCATCGTCGATCACATAGATCCGATCGATCGTCTCGGTGGCTCCCTCGAGAGTCGGCCCGATCAACCGCTCCTCGTTGCGCGCCGGAATGACCAGTGAAATCTTTTTCCCCTGATACAAATCGTAACTCCTTTAAAAAATATCAGGTTATAGATATGCTGACTCCGCCTCGTGCTAGAGACTGGCTGGCGGCTTCCAGCACTTTGACAACCCGAAGACCGTTTTCCCCATCGGTAATCGGCCGTTTCCCCTCGGCGATACACTCGACAAAATGGGCGGTCTCCAAACCCAACGGCTCGGAGAAATCCACCTGTGGAATGAGCACATCCCCCGCCCGTTTTATCAGTTGAAATCTGCCAAAAGAATCGAAGCTGCCCAGCGACCCCTGATGTTCTTGCGATCGATCCCCTTGTCGAAGAGCTGGATCTTGGCTTCGGTACTGGCGTCGTCGTACACCACCATCTTCTCGCTTCCCACCACCGTCATGCGCCGCACCTTTCCGGCTACACAACCAATCGGCATCTACTCGTACTCGCAAAATTGCGGATCAGATTAGGACCCCAGTATCCAACTCCGACAATACCTATCATTGCACTCTCCCGATCTTTAAGCTCGTCTCCGAGCACAGAGGACGATTCCCCTTCCCCACGGCCACAGAGAGAAAAATTCATCGAAGCGCAATATTCCAGCCACCAATTTCACCAGCAGCGGATGGCGCCCGGCCCGAGTATCCAAACGCTCCTCCCGAGTATCCATCTCCTGCCCTGAAGTCTTCCGCAGCCAGGGCGCAAAGAGCGACCTGTGGTAAATCCGTCCCAGAGGAAAACCCCAGACGCGGGTCTTCTCTACCTCGAACCCACACTGATCAAAAAGCTGCACGAACCCCTCTCGCGTGTACCGCTTGACATGCCTCGCCCATTCGTCGCTGTGATCCCACAGGCCGGGGTTTAGCGGCACGCTGGCCACGCACGGAGCTCCGGGCTTGAGCACTCTGAAGAATTCTTCCACCGCCTTTTTATCCCCTCCCTGCTCTGAGGTGACATGCTCGAGCACCTCTCCGCAAATCAGGCCATCGAAACACCCGTCTTCGAAATCGAGTTGGGTCACCGAACTCTGCTTGATCTTCAGGCGTTCGGCCAATCCCAATTGCCCGATTCTCTCCTCCACAAAACCGACGAACTCCTCCGAAAATTCCACCCCATCCACCTGATACCCAGCGCGGCACAGATCGAGTGCCAGACTACCGCTTCCGCATCCCGCATCCAAGATTCGCCCATCGACCAACATCGATTGGAAGAGGCGCAACAGCAGGCGCTCCCGGAACAAATGAACCGGTCCCCGGATCTCGCACTCTCCCCAACGGGTGGGAGATATGGCCGCCGTTTCAACCGCCAATGCGCTTCTCCAGAATATTGAGCAGACTGTTGCCTACCGCCCCGGGAGAGGCGTGCTCTCGATACGCCGCGTACCCCTGTCGGGCCAGACGAGCGGTTTCCTCCGGCCGATCCCGCAGTTTCAAAATGGCATCGGCGAGCTCTCTTCCGGTTCCCTCTCGACAGAGAAGAACCGACTCCCCATCGGCCAGCAGTTCTCGTATGGCCGGAGAGTCCCGCGTTACGACTGGCTTTTTTAACGCCAGCGCCCCGAAGACCTTGTAGGGAATCACGCGGGCCGCCTTTTCCGTCCGTCCGAAGATCCCCAGACAAACATCCGCCGCATGCACTTGTTCAGCCAGCTCCTCCGCCTCTATCCAGGTATCGACAAAGCGGATATTCGTCAGATTCCGCACCTCTGCCTGCTCCCGCATCTCCGGGTAGAGCTGCCCGTTGCCGATCAGCGTGAACTCGATATCCGGCTCTCCCCGCAACAATTCGGCAGCATCGAGGATGAGGTCGATCCCGTGCAGAGGCACATACGTGCCAAAGAATAGCACCCCGTATTTATTCGATCTTCCCTTAGCAACTTGCCCCTTTTCGTAGCAATCGAATTCATGCCCGACGAAACTCCGTTCAAACCTGTCCCTCTGTAGCCCAAAGAGATTCGCGAAATAATCCCCCTGCTGTCTGGTGTCGACCAGAACCAGGTCCGCCCGGGCAAAGGCCATCCGATCTATCCATTTGAGTGCTTTCGCCTTCCAGGACTCGACGGCCAGTTGCTCGCGGTCTATCACAATCGTATCGTACAGAGAAATGAAGGCCACCAACACTATCTGGCGTCGCTTGAAAAGGTTGAGAAAGCGAGCCAGAAAAACGTCAAAATACCCCGGATAACCGACGATTACGCACGCGTGGTCCCCGGTTTTCCAGTAGTGCCAGATCAACCGAACATAGCATCTCACCGCTCGCAATGCCAATCTGGCCAGCCTCTTCCCTTTTGTCTGGCGGAAAGCGACGTGGAGGAAGCCCTCCCAGAGCTCCTCCCGGCATTCCTCTACCTCAACTCCAGATTCCCGTAATCCGTTGACCAGGAAACGATTAACCGGATAACCTTCGGCCACAGTGTAGGTGCCAAAAAAACAGATTCTCATCCTTCGGTGCGCTCGAAGCGCATCTGGGCGATCTGCTCGGCGATCAGCCCCATCATGAAGACCATGACCGAGGTCGTAAAAAGCAACATCGACATATTGGTAAACCGATGCTCCAACCAGAACGTATATCCGTAATACCCCACCCCCATTAGAAAGAGATACAGACTTACCGGCAAAAAGATCTTCAGAGGCGAAAACAGCATGCAGATCTTCATGATCACCAGCAAGAACTTGGTGCCGTCACTGAGCAACTTGATCTTGCTCTTCCCGTGGCGGGGACCGGCCTGTATCGGCAGATAGCTGACGCTGTATCCGCCCCGCATCAGACAGAGGGTGATGGTCGTTGGATAGGAATAACCGTTGGGCAGCAACCCCAGATAGCGCCGGGCCACCTCTCTCCGGATGGCGCGAAAGCCGGAGGTCAAATCGTCTATATGTCGACCGGTGACGTAGCTGGCAAACCGGTTGTAAAAACCATTGGCCAGGCTCCGGTGCCAGCCGGCCTGCGATTCCCGTCCCCGCGCCCCGACCACCATATCGAAACGGCGACACTCCTCCAAAAGACGCGGGATATCCTGCGGATCGTGCTGACCATCGGCATCCATGAAGATCAAGATCTCTCCTCTGGCGTTGCGGACGCCCGTCTTTATCCCCGACCCGTTTCCCATATTGTAGGGGTGCTCAATAAGGCGCACTCGCTCTCCCAGTTTTTGCACCTCTGCGACGGTTCCATCCGACGAGCCGTCCGATACCACGACTACTTCGGAAGTCTCGGCCATCCCTTCCAACCGATCGAGCAGCCGCTGTAAAACGATTCCGATGATTCCGGCTTCGTTGAACGCGGTGATTATGACGCTAAAATCGATCTGCGTTTTTTCCATTGGGTCGACAGATGGCCGAAAACCTGTTAGCGGCCTGCCTCTGTTTTTCACTGAGATTTGCGAAACAGGGGAAGTTCGTCCTGCAGTTGGGCTTCCACTTTGGCATGACAGGATGGACACAGGGAGATCAAATTCTCGAGTTTGTTCGCCTCCACATTGGACTTGAAACTGCGAAAGGGAATCTTGTGGTGGACATCCAGTTGGCGCTCCAGTTCCTCTTCGTTCACCCGACAAACCTGGCAGGTGAAGCCGTCTCTCTCCCTGGCCTTTCCGGCCTGTATCTCCCAATTGGCCCCCCTGGGTCGATACCGTTTCTCTAACGTCACCTCGAAAGATGGGGCAGCATCGATCCATCCTTTTCGGCACTCGGCAGTGCAGAAGAATAGACCGATCCCCCTATCGACGTACCACTCCGGAGCCAGAACCGTCTTCTTGCAAAAAGCGCATCGCTTCTCGACCTGGGATCCTTCCGCCAGACGCGATTCCCCAAAATCAAATCCCATCTGGTCACCAGAGGGGCGAGTAGGCATAGAAAGTACGCTGGTTGAATTATGGACGCATGGGGAAGAAATTGACGGGGAGAATGGAATCACCCCCGGGGGGAGTTAGCAGGGGGTAAACCGTGCTAATTATACTAATAATATTGAAGATATGTCAAGCGGTCATTGACGGCATCCCCACGCGATACTGCTTTGGTACCGGGAAAAGCCTTTCTGTGATAACCCATCATTCTTCAAAGAGAATAAAATCGACATCCAGTGTGTCGCGGACAGTCAGCGCCTGGGCAACCACTTCCCCCCTGCGCGGCCGTCCATCCGCCGGACTAATCAAAAGCGCGACGGCCAGACCATCCTTGGTGAAACTCGAAGGGGTTATGACCCCTACTGTGGTGGCAAAAACGACCTTTGTGCTGTCTTTTACCGGCTTATCCCCACTTTTTAGGGTTGCCCAAATTTCGGCCGTGGCCGTGCTGTCTTCCACCGAAATCCGTTCCGGAAAAGCGGCCAGTTCGAGGATGAGGGTTTTGTCATCCGAGCTAGTGGGAGCAACGGAGAAAGCACAACTCCCAACGCAGCTTGCCACAAATCCTAGAAAAAGCGTTAAGATTTTGTTTTTAATTAATTTTCTCATGGCAAAAAATCCGGAGGAACCCAGGTAAACTTGGTCGCCATAGATGCCAGCATCTTGCCGACCAGATCGTTCATGGCGCGATCCTGAGCTTCGTTTAACTCGCCTGCTGAGTGGTTTACCGTGACATCTGTCCTGTCGGACGGCAGCAATCTCACCCGTTTGTGCAGCCGGCTTTGTCCCTCCACCTGCTCGATATGAGCCTGCATATCGGTCTTGTCCGGGCTGTAAAATTCCATAATTCGGTAACGCAGTTCGAGTTTCACCTTAGATTCGGGCAGCTTCACCAGAAAGGGCACCTGATACCCGGCGTAGCGATCGATTTCGTACTGAGACACTTTGCCCGTCACCACCACGTCTACCCCCAGCTTACGGGCCAGGTCTATCGCTTCCCTGGGCTTGAGATATCCCTTGTGAGGAATATCCTCGTACCGCTTTAAGTCCACTACTTCCAGACTGTCGTGCGGCTCCAGTCGGGTTTTTATCTTCTCCACCAGACGTTCACCGGCATCAAAATCTTCAAACCCCTCAAAGTCGACAATGGCCACCCGCAAAACCGCAGATGGCTGATACAGGCGCCGAGGAGGAGCCGTCGGCTTGTAGAGCACATAGCGGGGTTCCAGGCGACGGCGACCGGTCAGGTAGCCGTGCATCCTAAACCCAAAGGTGAAAATCGCCTTGCTCGGGTGATCCAGGAAACCGAACTCGCGGTTGAGTTCGAGCTCCACCCCTCTAAAAAGATTTATTCGGACCCCCATTTTGAAAGCGGCGGCAGCCCTCGATTCGGCAGAGAAAGCCACCCGGGTCCAGTATTCGGCATTGGCACTGATAAAGCGGTTGTACCTCCCCAACTCCAAACCCGCTCCGTACACCAGTTCGGGAAGAATATCCACATTCCCCGAACGGAAATATCCTCCATTCAGATAGACAGAAAGGTGCTGGAAATGCATATCCAGTAAAAACTGCAACCCCAAATCCACCGATTCAGTGCTGAAGGCGCGCACTCCCCCGACCTTGTCGAGAGCGTGCTCTCCCTTATATCCCAGAGGCAAACCGATCAGCACCTGGTAGGCAGTATAGAAACTGGCGGGGATTTTGGCAGATCTGGATAATTTGATTCCCACGACCGGGTCGGAAGTCCCGTATTTGTTTAACCCTCCGGCCGCATCCATCAGCAGGGGCACGACCAGGCTGGCCTCGAGCGTAGGGGAGATGCCATAAGCCATTCCGTACACCCCCGTGTAGACAGACCCGTTCCCCACCTCGGGCAGGGTTATACTCTGCGAACGATTGGTCGACCGGAAGCGAAACCGCCCCTTCCCCAGCGGCTCGGCGCTGTGGATCAGGTCCAACCCCTGACCGGCGGGGGGCACTAGAGCCGCATTCCGGGGAAGTTTGAGGAGTTCCAGGGCTTGCCCATCCACTCCGGTCGGTCCTCCGTACCACCAGAGCACCAACAGGGCCCCCCATAAAATCTTCCGATGCCTGACTTTCACTCTAAAAACTCCCGCTTGATCCGTCCTTCAACTCCAGTGATAGCTTGCTGATCTCCTGCACGAGCTGTCCCGGATCCCGGTATGTGAAATTCCCGTCGAGCAATCGCAGCTGCGCCGCTGCGTTGTTCGGGTCTTTCCGCTCTGCGGCGCTATAACTCCCCCGTTGGAAATAGGCTTCGGCCATCATCAGCCGCACGTGCCTGGTATCGATGAGATCGTGGGAAAGCGCTCGGGCGGCATTGTCCGTACGGAAAGCAGAGTTGTATTCCAGACTGGTCTCCAGCGCCTGATTGCCGAATTGGACCACGGAGCTATATTGCTTCATCGCCAGCGCCACTCCAGCCCAGCCCACCCAGGCATCCACATTCTGGCGGTCGAGGGTGGTCGCCGAACGAAATGCATCCCAGGCGGCATCCAGATCCTGATTTTGGAAAAAAGACCAGCCGATACCGTCGAAGGCCTCTGCCTTTACCCGGTTCTGCACTCCTGGCTGCCCTTCCAACCGATCCGCCAGTTCCAACGTTGCGGTGAAAAATTCAATAGCCGCATCGTAATTCCCAATATTGTAATTTTCCCAATCCAGGGGCAGCCGATCCCACAGCTTGTCTTCCTGTTTCTTGAGCGCCTTGGGCCCCAGGCCGTTCCCTCCCCCACAGCCTCCCAATAACACCAGCAGCCCGCAGACTGCTATGGCACTTCTCCACATCGTGGTTTTCATCCACAACCTCATTTCAACAAAGTCATCCTGCGCGCCTGTACCGCATGCCGCGTCTGCAGTCTGTAGATGTATATGCCGCTCCCCACTTTTGCCCCGGTGGCGTCGCGACCGTCCCACAGGACCTCGTGCTGTCCGGGGGACATGCTTTCATCGAGCAACTGTCGTACCAGCTGCCCTGAGATATTGAAAATCACCAGCTGCACTTCGATTTCCCCGGTCTGACTGGCCGGATTTGGGGAAAGGGCGAAAGGAATGGCTGTCTCCGGGTTGAACGGATTGGGAAAATTCCTCCCCAACTCCGTGCTCAGCGGCAAAGCAGACCTGTTCAGGCTGAAGTACAACTCTCTGGTTACCTGGTTTCCGGACCGATCCCGCGCCCTCACTTCCAGATGGTGACGACCGTTTTTCAGGTCAAACGGAGGCTGCCACTGCAACCACTCGGCTTCGAATGAACTGTCGACCTCAAGGCCGTCCAACAGCAAATCGACTCCCTCCTGGTCGATCCCACTGCCGCCGTCTTCTATCCGAACCAACAATTCATCCCCTTTTTCCCCGGGTTCCGCAGCTATTTGGAGTTCCGGGGGCCGGCTGTCGCGTAACAGGCCGTATCGCCCCAGCTGTTCGATAATAATTTTGCTGCCGGCCCTCCCAAGAAATATCCAACGTCCACCCCGAAATCGATAGACTCCATCCTGGGTCTCCGTCTTTTCCGAGATGCTTAATCCTCCTACATGCGCCAGCTGCCGGCCGGCTGGCAGGATATCGATAGTTCCGAGAAGTTCCAGTTCCTCCTCCCCTCCAAAACCGACCGCTTTGGCCGCACCTTCGGCGACAGATGAGCTAGCCACCTGAAGCAGCACAGCGGTCTCTGCTGGCAGGGCATTCGGGGGCAAATCCAGCACCGCACCCCGATGCTCGATCGCCAGCGCTTTCCCCGCAACCGACGTGGCATAACTGACCGATGCCGTGTCTTTTACATCCGTTCCCAATGCGGTAAACGCCTGCGCCTGGAACAGCGCCGTGCCGCTCGCCCGGAGGGGCAGGCGCACACTCCCCGTCCAGATCAACACCCCGCGCTCCACCAGTTCATCTTCGATCTGCCGCACGGATACCGTGCTGTCACTGGCGTCGAAGGAGCGGATCACGTTGGGCGACCCCGCCAATTCGCGGCGGGCAGTTACGAATAGATCGATGTAAAACGGATTGGTCGGGTTGGGAACCACCTGTAAATCGAGGGTAGTTTCATCCACCGGCTCGACGACTGTCACCGCCATCAATCCGACCGCCCTGAACCCTCCACCTAGATCGGCGACAAAGGTCAGGGTATCAATCCCGATCTGGGCCCCGACCCCCTTCAGCAACAGGTCGTGCGGTGCTTCTGTTGCGATGATCGGCTGGGTAATCTGCTGCCCCGCTACCGTCCAGCGGGCCGGGGGCGCGTCCCCTTCTGCGGTGGTGAACTCATCCGGCAAATAATCGTTCAGCGTTATCGAACTATCCTCCTGCCCGGAAACGAAAATAACGGGGGGGAATTCCTTCAGGCTCTTGTTGCCCAGCGATGGATCGAGGGCGATGACTCGGATGGTATCCCTACCCGTGACCCCCAGAGCCGTATCCCGAGCGATCAGGACCACCTCAGCAGTGCCGGTATCCGGGGCCACGGCGAAAAGGGTGTTGTCCGGTTTTACCTGGATGAAGATGCTCCCCTGAGGACCGGTCGTCTCCAGGCTCCACTGGACGACCGAGTCGGGATGTGCTTCCCGATCCTCGATAAATTTATGCAGCGTATCGCTGATCGCCGTCTGTCCGGCGATGAACTGGATATCCGGAATAGACAGCAGGTTCAATACCTCGCTCTCGCCGAATACCCGCACAATGCCCGTGGTCGTCCCCACTCTGCCCAGCGTGTCCTGGGCGGTAAACTGCAGGGTATCCACACCCGACTGCAGTCCAAAGATCGACAGCACATTCCCCTCTATCACCCGCGGAATCGAATTCTCTCCGGCCAATACCGCCACGCTCCATGTGATCGTCTCATCCGGGGGTACGACGTAATCGTCCAGATCCAGCACATTGGTGAACCGTTCCACCGGCACCTGCATATCACTGGGGAAAGGCTTGATGTTGAATCCCCCCACCTCTGATCCCCCACCTCCCGTGACGATGGTTACCAGCATGGTATCGGCCGCCGAGGTCCCCTCGGGTGAGGTGACCCGGAAGACCACGGTCTCCGTCTTAAAAGCGGCGTTTTCCGGAACGAAGAAGTTGACGAGGTGGGTGACCGGATCGATCTGCACCTGCAGGTTGTTCTGGTCGTAGGTGCGCAGCGCCTCCCAGAACATCTCCTCGTCCAGGTTGTCGGAGTCGTGGTAGTAGTTGTCCAGGTCGATCTCCCGGTTGGTCTCCCCCCGGTCCAGGATCAAATCGGGGATCCCCCCGGTCACCGGGTCGCCATCCGACGAGTAGATCCGCAGCTTTAAGAAATCGGACTGGTTGTCCGGGTCCGTCACCGTCAGGATCACCTCTTCGTAACCGATGAATTTGAGCGGCGCGGAGACATCGACATTCCGGTCCGCGTCAATGCCTATGTCGCTCTGGTAAGTCTTCGGCGGCAGCAGCCAGGCCAGCTGGTCCGGTGTATTGTCCGGGTCGTTGACAAAGTCGTCCAGATTTTCCTCGACCCCCGGCTGTCCCGGCGACAGATCGATCTTGGTATCCGAGGGAAAGATGTCGGGTGGCAAAGATTCCCGCGCCTGGAAGAAGAGCAGAATCTGGTCCACCAGGATTACCGGGTCTTCCGGGTCTTCTATCCGGAAGGTCACCCTTCCATCTCCCGCGAAATCGGCTGTCCCCTTGACGGTGATTTGCACGCCCACCTCTGCGTGCGTCGTATCCACGGAAAAGTGTCCTCCAGGGTCGTCTACCCAGGAGAAAACCAGATCCTCGAGGGGGGTATCCGGATCTTCGATGATTTCTTCCAACAGATAGGTCTTGCTCCCCCCCCGGGTGATCTTGGGATTGGGACTCTCCAGAGTGAATTTGGGGGGATCGTTCTCCCCCTCTACCTCGATGATCACCCGCAGCGAGTCCTCCCCACCCCGTAGACCGTCCCGCACCACGATCTTCAGCGAATCGATCCCGGAGAATTCCGCCTTCGACCAGACCAGAAGTTCGTGGGTGTCCGATTCGACCTGCCCCCGGACATCGCTCAGGGTGTACTGCCCATAGGTCTGCCCCACAAAAACCAGCTCATCCTGCGGATCGACGATGTCCGGATCCACGACAATATTGTCCAGATCAACCCAGCGGAAGGCCCTGAGAGGGTTGTTAATGTCGTTGCCCCCCTGGAAAGGATGCACGTCCTCCCTAAAACGAATAGTATCCCGCTTTACCCCATTGGAATCCGCAACCATCGTGAATTGGGGAGGATTGTTGACGATGACCGTCGATACCTCCGAAGCAGACAGCGGGGGTAACCCTGGCACCCTTGCAATCGGCTCGGTCGCCGTCCAGGTGACCTGTCGCCGTCCGACCCAGCCCTCCGCCGGAGTAATCGTGACCCACTTGGTTTCGGGGTCGATCTGTATATCCAGGCTGTCGAAATCCGCTGGAACGTACGACCAGCGCAACGAATCCACCGTTACCGAAGTATTTATTAAATATGAATTTAAACTGCCAATAGTCAGACTGTCCGCCGTCCCTGGTCTGAGAACCACGTCCGGGATATCGCGCAGCTGAATGCCACTCACCGAGATCTCCATCCCCATGGTCGTCTGGAAACGTTTCTCGTTAATACCATCCGAAAGCACTAGGAACGTTTCACGCACTGCGTTGTCATCGATCGTGATGGCACCGTTTTCGATCGGCTTGACGCAGGTCAGACTGAAGGTCGCCACCACGCCAGCCCCGGTGCGCACCCGGTCGGCACCCCCTCCCACTACCATCGAGTATTCCAGCTGCTGTCCCACGAACTTCTCCGCCGCCGGATCGGTCTCCGGCAGCAAGAGGTTGGGACCGGGCGTGGCTCCGGAGAAGAGGGGGCCCCTGACAAACGGCTGGACCCCCACATTAGTGGGTTCCTGGTCCACCACCTGGAAGGCGTCGGACGGCACCGAGATGTAGAACGAGATTCCCGCCGACTCGATTCCCTTGAGATCCGCAAAAACCTCGATATTAACCTGGTCCCCCACGCCAACGGCGATGCGGTTGCTTTGGGAACCCTGCTGGTACAGGCGCATGATCTGGGCCTGGCTCTCCACGCAGCCCAGACCGAAGACGAACACCAACCAGAAGAGTAAATTCGGTCTTATTTTCATGCGGAGCATGCTCTTTTCGAGGGGGCGGGGAACAATTCTTCCCCCGCCGGATTCATCCGTACCGGAGTTCAAGCAAAATTCGCGCCTAAACTACTCAAATTGCTCGGAAAACACAAACCTAAAAAATTACTTAACTTTAACTCTCCTATATATATAACGCTTTAGATAACCCTTCGTTTCTCCTTTCTGAAAATTGAGGGGATTTTCCTCGACTCATCCCCATTCCCTCCCCTCTAAAGAAAAATTTTCCTCCCTGGATAAACAAAAAAAGCGCCGCGAGAGCCTGAGCTCCCGCGGCGCTTGGTCGATCTTTCAGACCACCTTGGCGAAGGGTTTACTTCACCAGAGTCATCTTGCGGATCCGTGAGAAGTCACCAGCTTCCAGGCTGTAGAAATACACCCCGGAGGAAACCTTGTGACCGGCGTCGGTCGATCCATCCCACTGCAGGCGGTAGGAACCGGCCTTCATCCGCTGGTCGGTCAGCGTCCGAATCGTCTGACCCAGCTGGTTGTAGATCTTCAGCTGGACATCCCGTGCTGTCGGAATATCGAACCGGATCTCGGTGGACGGGTTGAAGGGGTTCGGGTAGTTCTGGTGCAAGGACGCCACCTTCGGCAGAGCCTGCACCTTCTCGACCCGCATCTGCACCCCGCGATAATCGCTATTCACCAGTTCGCCGGAGGCTACCTGGATCTGACCCGGATCGTCACCCAGCGTCACGAAGCGGACCGTGGCCAGTTCGCCGTCACCGCTGGCGGACCATTCCTTGCCGATGCGACCGGCAGTGACCTCGATCCTACCCGGCTCGAGTCGGTTGAAGAAGAGCGATCCCTGCGGATTGTCCGCGAAGATGTCCCCCTCCTCGACTACCTGGCCGTCAGCCATCGGCTTGACCAGTTCCGGATCGTAGCTCAGAGCGAAGCCATAGGCCATCAGGTCGTTCACACCGGAGACACTAGCGGTCACCTCAAACACTTTGCCAGGCCACCACGCGTCCACATCCTCGATACCGGTCACCTCGACGATGGCAGCGGAGTTGTCACCGGCCAGAGCGTTCCGCTTGAAGACCGGCGGAGCACCGTAACCGTCGTTGCCGAAGTTGGAGGTGACAAAGCCGAGATCGAGCGTGTTGATGACGCCGTCGGCGTTGACATCCGCATCCCTGACGTAGACCGAGTCGGCCGGCGTCTTGTTCCACAGGCTGAAGATGCGGTTGGCGTCGGCGATATCGACCTGGTTGTCGCCCGTGGCGTCACCGCCGCGCAGTTCACCCAGAGGGGTAGCCGGCGACAGGGCCCCCAGCAGATCCGAACCGTAGGTCGGGTCCGTGTTCACGATGGCGCCATTGAACAGCGTCAAGGTGTCGGTGCGACCGGACACGTACCCCTTGGCCTTCACCGTCATCTCGTAGATTCCCGGGGGAATCTCCGTGATAGAGAAGGTACCAAAGGCATCGCTGACGACCTGCACCGAATCCAGCAGGGTGCCGGAAGAGCCACCTCCGGAGAAGACCTTACTGACGTCGTTGGCCGCGATGTAGGCCTGATCGGTGATGTCGTGAGTGCTACCGATCTGGCGCACGTGGATATCCAGCGTGTCGCTGTAGTTCGCACGACCTTCCAACGGCGCCGTGGCAATGACCTTGGCCCGCGGCGTCAGCTTGACGCGGGTCTCGCGCGCCGGAGCGGCGTATTCTACCGTTCCGCGCCGGAAGGCGGTCTTGCGACCGGATTCGACCGACCATACCAGGAACGTGTCGAGCGGCGCTCCGCCACTGTAGGTCTTCACCTTGAGCTGCAGCGTGCCGGCCACCTGCGAGCTATCCCCCGCAGTGTTGCCGATCACCTCACCCGAGATGATGCCCTCGACGAAGTTCAGCTTGATGAACTGATCCGTGCCCGGCGTGGTATCGTTCTGCGCGATCGTGCTCGGCGTCTTGAAGGCGCCGGTCGAATCGGCGAACGGCTGCAACCCGGCTGTAGCGGCATCCTGGTCGATCACCTCGAAGTAGTTCCGCGGCACGTCGAGATGGAGAGCCATCACATCGATGCTGCTTCTCTGCGAGTTGACCAGTATCTGGAAGTCCAGCGTGTCGCCCGAACTGACGCTCATCGCCGCCGGCCCGAGTTCGACGCTGTAAATAGGATCTGCACCCTCGACGCGCAACGCGCCGGGAGACTTGGAAAGCACCGCCTTCTGAGCCTGCGAACCAATACCTGTAGCTACAGAGTCGACCAGGCCTTGCACGTAGATATTCTCACCAAACCGCGGGTTCATACTGCCGGCGATGAAGATATCCAGCTCGGTCGGCGTCCCCTGCAACTGGAAGGAGGTGGTCTTGGTATCCCAGAGGAAGAAGTTTTCATCGCTTTCGCGAATCCGGCTGATCTTCCCTGCGGTGGACCCGGAATAATCCAGGACGCGGCTGCCACTGCTATAAGTAGAAGCATCCAGACTGTTGAGCACATACACGTCTCCACCACCACCTGGCTTGCCGACGTTGTTTGCTTCCAGTTCAGTCAAGGTGCTGTACTTATTCTTGGGTGCAGCATAGAGACGCAGGTACGCGTCGTCCGTGCCGGTGCCGTCGTCGATCAGGAAATCGTCCCACTCGAGGCGGACGACGTCGCCGTTGACCATCGTCATTCCACCAGCTGGCGGAGTCTTCATGACTACGCGCGGCACCGGGGAGGCCGGAGTTTCGGCGCTGCCCAGCAGCAGGACCGCACCACCCGTCTGCACCCGGGTATTGCCCAGAGAATCGTGGAGCACGGCATAGACCCATGCAGTATCGACAGCAGTGCCAGCCTGATAGACGTAAGGATTGGCACTATTGGCGGCCGCTGCATTCGGCGCGGGCAAATACGTCTTAGGCAACGCACTCGGCGGGTTGCGGAAGTCCCAGATAAACTGGTCGTTGGCGCCCTCATCATCCTCGCGGATACCACCGGCGATCAACACAGCATTGCCGGGAAGGGTTCCGCTGGTAGCCACCAGCGAGGTGGAATCCGTGCCCGAATAGTTCTTGAGGTTGGGATCCACGCCGGTGTAGTACAGGGAGATGATGGCGTTGCCGTCCAGGTCCTGGTCGGACCGGCCGCGCTGCCACTGGACCGTGTACTTGAACTGCTGCGTGCTGTTGAGTTTGTCTACCACACCCGTCAGCGGTGCAGTGAACTCGAAAGCCGGCGAATGGCGGATGGCCAGAGGCTGGCTGGACGGGCCCACCGCAAAGGTATCCTTGTCGGCTACCACTGTATAGATGAAGTAGTTGCCCTGAGTGATGGTCGAATCCCGATTGCTGCCCTGAGCCGTGACGTCGAAATCGAAGTCGATATCTTCGTCCGTGCGCAGGGAGTCGGACAGCTGGATCGGCGTGGCGCCTGTCAGTTCCAGCGTCTGGCTCGGGAAGGTGCCGGTCACCGAAACGTCAGTGGCGCTGAGCGCACTCGACGTGGAGATGAACAGCCGCACCTGGGCGTTGTCGTTGTAGTCCACCAGGGTGAACTTGACCTTGTACGGATTGGCCTTGTCGAGATTGGTGTACTCACCCGTATCGGTCGTATCGGTCGCCACCGGGGCGAGCGACTTGATCAACGGGATGTGGCGGATGCGCAGCGGTCCGGCGCTCACCGCGTAAACCGGCGGGTTGGAACCATCGTCGGCCACGATGTAGATGTAGAAGGTACCATCCAGCATCTTGGTGAGAGCTGCGAATCCCAGCGCCTGCAGACCGGAACCCGGGTCGTCCCAGGTGTAGGACTGGACGTTGCTCGAGGACGACCCTTCTTTGAAATCATCCGTACCGATTGAAGTGTTGGTGTCGTCCTGCTGATCCACGACCTTCCAACCAAAGGTCTTGATATCCTGAACGCTGGCCAGACCATTGTCCGGATAGGCGTAGATCCCGGAGAACAGATCGGTGGACGGATCCAGACCGAAGCTGTCGTCCGAATCGTACAGAGTATACTGCAGGGTCGCCGACTCGTTGACAAAAGCCCCGTTGTCCGCCGTGTTGGCATCCGGAGAGACGATCGAGAGGACCGGCGCTACATTGGTCGCAATAATGTCTACCCGGGCACCGATCTGAAAGTAGCTGCCCATAGGAGCAGTGGAGACAGCAGCGTGCTGGGCACCAGTAATTCCCCTGGCAAATGTCGGAGAAAAGCCCGTGGAAAAGCCCGCCAGAGAAATACTCTGAGAAGAGCTATTGGCATTATCGACATTAGCGACACCAGCGAGCCTTGATGCAGTGCTGGCATTGATGGTGTAGATATTAGCGGCCGCACCCACACCGGTACCAACCACAGAATTACTACCCAGCACATTCAACTTTATCAACAAGTTTACCTTATCGGCATCGTCACCCCATTCCGCAAATCCATTGGAGCCATCATCATCGACCTTCCCCTCGAAGACGCCGTTATCGTTCTGAGCCTGATTCTGACTGACCGCTCCTTTGTAAAAAGCCGAACCAGACGCAGGCGTTAGTGAAGACACCCCAAGAGTAGTGGCAGCGATATTGCGCCATTGTCCTGTGAGGAATCCACCTGGAGCCTTTGACGTGCCCGGAGTAGAAGCACCGATTCCACTTCCATCCTGGTTGTCTCCAGCGGTGACAACTACCATGTTACGAGGAAGGGTCGTTGTCGTTGTCAAAGGGTTAATAGGTGTGTAGCCCAACACATACTGGTATCCCCCTTTGGGCGTAGAAACATCGTCAAAGGTCGAATTACGACCAATGATTTTGAAATAGGGCAGTGGTGAGATCATTCCATCGTTAACTGTCCCATATCCGCGCCCGGGATTCTCAACCGGATTGGTAGCAGTCCCACTGATATCTTGACCCGCGTCAGAAGAAACACCGCCAACAAAGGTCAGATACAGATTGTCGCTTCCCGGAATCTGGGCAATGTCGGGCTCAAAAAGCCACTGGTAATTGCTGGCGACGCCATAATCAGATCCATCGAGAGCCGTTGCCACCACCTGGGGAAGTTCCCACTCCGTGCCATTGTAGCGGGTATAGTAAAGGCTATTGGCAAAAAGCGGGTTGTCCATAACTAGAGCAGCTGTACCAATTACCGAATTGCCGCCCGAGAAGACCAGATGGATATCGCTGGAAGTGCCTTTCCGGTCGTCAGCAATCGCAGTAACTCGGTCGACATAAGCCCAACTTCCCTCTATCTGGTAAAGGGATCCATCCTGGAACATGGGACCGGCATTGGCACCATATAACCCACTTCCTGTTGGGAATACCGTCGATACAGAAGATCCCCAACCACCAGCTGGAGCGCCCACCTGGCCATCGTAGTTATATACGTTGTAATTGATATTTTCATCATTCCCTGCGGCTATAGCTCCATCGGCGTGCTTCCAGAACACATAGACCCTATCTGGAGTGCGCGCTTTATCGACGACGACCGTCGGGAAGAGGTGGATGCGGCCAGCCGCTGAGGCAAGTGTGGAAAAATTCCCATCCCCCGCAGTGGCATCTGCATCTACGGCATCGTCTGTTGGGTCGAAAGTACTCGCACTGACATCCGCACCGCCTACACTCTGATCCCACCCATTCACACTCACATCATCCCACAAAGTTGCCGGAACACTTTTGTGCAGGACATCGTCACCAGTGTCGTTGTACCAGACGACGTGGACCACATCATCATCCCCAATGGCGATGTCGGGTGCCAGACCAATCTCGCCATCTAAGTCGATCCGCACCCCACCGCGGCTGCCGCTATTGCCCAGGGAACCAACGAGGACCGGCTGGGCGCTTCCCAGCTTGAGGCTATCCTCATCCACCTTGGTCAACATGATATCCGGAAAATTACCCGTATGCCCCAGGGCTCGTTCATAGGTAACGAAGATGTCGTCTGTTGAACTGACGGCCATCCGCGGGAATGCAGTGGACCGCCCCGGCCAACCGGCTGCGGCAGTTCCTCCAGCAGCCGTCGCGGTGTCGTTGAGAACGACTGCACTGTTGGCTGGCAACCAGGAGCTTCCGCCATCGTTGGAATAGTTGAAGTAAATGTTATTATACTCTTTGAGAATGCTGGCCGCATTCCACTTTTCGGCCATTTGCCTTGATAGGGTAGTCACGGCTCCGTCCCGGAATATTCCATCCGCCGACATATCCATAGCATAGACAACCCGCGGGTTGCCCTTGCTGTTGACCACGATGTCGACCGTGGAAAAGGCTCCTGTAAAAGACACATTCGTGGAGAGCATATCAAAGCGCAACGTCCCCGACACCGAAACCGTATCGGAGAAAGTCTTACCCCCGTCAAAGCTCTTGGCATAGACGACGCCGTACACGGGAGTAGAGGTGGTGGCCGTCGAGGAGAGGCTGACCATCCCCCGCTGCTGGATCCAGGCGCGATGAACCACGCCATTCCCATCCACGGCAACCGCCTGCGACATGTATCCGGCACTTCCAGCCGTGCTGAAGTAGGGCACGCTCTTTTCGAGCTGCTGGAAGTTACCAATCACCGGATAGGTAAAATTGGACGCCTCGTTGAGGTCGACCAGTACGTTGATCTCGTTGCCGGTGATAGCCGTATCCGTAATCGTGCTATCACTGGGAGAAAATCCCCGCGGCGTGCTGTTTTCAAAGATCGGCTGGCCGTATGCTGCCCCCAGACCGAGGATGAAAACAAGCATCAGCGCTGCAAAAGCCTTACGCCTCAAATTCATAATCGAGCACTCCTTCCATGGACACAACAAAAATGCTGAAAGCGGAACTGGTTTCTGGCCAGGTCGATGTCCCTATCAACCCGCAGCCAATCATAAACGTGTTTTTAAGACCCGCCCCCACGGGTCTTCAACGACGAAGAGTTGAAGGTTATACACTCACCTCCTTGGTAAGGATCCCTCCTATCGGTTGATTTGGAATGACTTTTATTTTTTTTATTTTTCGATTTCATTGGTCACAACACTAGACGTAGAGATTCCCCAAAATCTTTGGGTCCTTACTTCTACTTATCGGCAGCCAGACTTCAAACTTCAGAACTATTTTCCCTTCTCCATCTCCTCCCCTCACTCCCACAATCCCCGCCATCGCATTCCTGTGTTCCCATCTTTACTCAGAAGACACCTTAATAATTGTATCGGCTAATTTTCCGAATCCTGTGGCGCAATCGTCAAATTCTCCCCTATCTTGCCCGTTTTTCCTTCCATCCTTATATTCGGAAGGTTCTACTTTTTAAAAAGGCTCGATAAAGGTGGTGGAGCCGGCTCATCCTTCCAAGAGTCGCCGGCTCCGCTTCCGCTTCCGCTTCCGCTTTCAGACTAGTTGTGTCCCGCGTTTGTGATAGGATGGACGCTTCTCTTCGAGGCAACCCGGGGGAAGGCGCCGCCGATACGTCCGATCTCAATGGGACTGAAACTCGTCAGCCGGTATTGAGCAACTGTCGTGCCAGGTCTATTTTCTATTGGCACAATTGCCCCTATTTCGTTTGATTTAAAAGACTTAAGAAATTCCTCTTTCTTTGTGGGCGATCTTCAGTTCTTTGGAATTTTTTGCCCTTTATTTTTAAAAGGAGTGTAATAGTGCCCAAGCTCAAATCCTCTCAGAAACGCCTCCGAACCAACCTCAAAGCCCGAATGCGCAACAAAGCGGTGCGCACCCGGATGCGCGGCGCCATCAAGCAGGTGCATCAGGCCGGCGACCAAACCTCCGCGCAGGCCGCCCTGGATCAGGCGATTTCCGTAATCGACCGAACGGTTAAAAAAGGGATCATCCACAAGAATACGGCCGCCCGTTACAAATCGCGCCTCTCCCGCAGGGTGCGCACCATGGCTTGAAGCCCAAAGCTTCTATTCATTTATATAGAAGAGGCCCGCCTTTCCTTTTGAAAGGCGGGCCTTATCGGTCTATGCCCTTTTCTCGACGCCTATTCCTCTTTCCCATCGCCCTTTTCCTGGGGGTTTTTCTCCTCCACCTCCCCAGCCTGGGGAACGGTTTCCACTACGACGATGGGCATTCTCTACTCCGCAACCCGCATATCCGCAGCCTGGCGAGCCTCCCCGCTTTTTTCCACGACACCACGACTTTCTCAGAAAACCCCGACTACGCGATGTTCCGGCCGTTGGTACTGGTGGCTCATGCGCTGAACTACGCCTGGGGTTTGTACGATCCATTCGGCTATCATCTGCTCAATCTCATCATCCACTCCCTTGCCACCCTCTGCGTCTACACTCTGCTCAAACAGTTGAATCTTCCCGCTACCGCAGCGCTGCTTGGGGCCTTTCTCTTCGGCCTGCATCCCGTTCAAACCGAACCTATCAATTACATAAGCAGCCGCTCCGAGTCTCTGGCCGCTCTGTTCTATCTGTTTGCATTTTCAGGCTTTATCCGCGCATCATCGCAAAGGGAGTTTTCCTGGCTCTGGTATCCATTGTCGTTAGCCGCATTCTCCCTGGGGTTGTTGAGCAAAGCCACGGCCCTCACCTTGCCTCTGGCTCTTCTCCTTTACGAATTTCTTCTGATAAAAAATAGAGAAGCGAGATCTCTTCGAGAACGCATTTTAAAATTCCACCTCTCTTTCTGGTTTCTGTCCGGTTTCTATCTTATCATCTACCGCCTCCTGGCCGCTCAGGGGCTCCAGAGAGCAGAACAGGTGCGCCCCCCGCTCGCCCAGTTGGCAACCCAGATCAAAGCCCTGATCCACTATATTGTATTGGCTTTCATGCCAGTCAATATGAGCGTTTTCCAACAATTTTGGGTATCCGAAATTCTCTTTACCCCCGTTCCCCTGCTAGCGCTTTTCTGCATCATCAGCTTGCTGGGGATTGCCATACGCCGCAAAACGCTTTCTCCTCTCCTCCCATTTGCTCTGGGTTGGCTCCTCATAACCCTGCTTCCGACCCTGATAATTCCTCTACATATCCTGGTAAACGACCATCGGCTCTATCCCGGCCTCTTCGGTTTTTCGATCGTTGCCGCTTTCTTTTTTGCGCAAAGCAAAATCCGCTGGCCTTTTTATTTACTATGTCTGTTCTTTGCCTTCATATCCTTTCAGAGAGACCGGGTATGGAAAGACGAACTCACTCTCTGGCAGGATGCCGCTTCACACGCACCTCTCATGCCAGAAGTCCATTATAATATAGGATTTGCACACCATAAATCGAAGCACCTTTCCAGCGCCAGGCAAGCCTATGAACGAGCGGTCCAACTGAACCCCCAGTACGCTCGGGCACAAACCAATCTGGGAGCTCTCTACAGAGAAACCGGGGAGTCGGACCGAGCCATCCAGGCTTTCTCCGCCGCCCTGCAAAGCGAACCCGACCTGCTCGAAGCGCTCAACAACCTCGGGCTCGTGTACAGAGATCAGGGCAAACTGGAAGAGGCATTGGTTGCGTTTCAACGTGTTATCCGGAAAGATCCGGAACTGGCTGAAGCCCATTTCAACCTGGGCCTGGTCTACCGGGATAAGGGAGATTCTCAGAAGGCATTTGAGCACCTGAGCAAAGCGATTCAACTCGACCCCGACCTGAAAAACCAATTTTCCCCCCGGTAGTCACCATTAGTTTTGGGGTTCATTATAAACCCGGGATCATCTGAGAGGACCGGCGGCCTCCAGACCGTTGGAAACCAGGGCGATTTGAACGCATTCATCACATGAGAAGACAAATCCCGACAAACTGGCTGCACGCAGCGGCGATTGTTTTTGCCGCGCTGCTTTGCTACGCCAATTCCTTCCCGGGCAGCTACCACTACGACGATCTACACTCCATCGTCGAGAATCCCAGCATCAGATCCCTGGCCAACATCCCCCTTTTTTTTGTCGATCCCGCCCTTTTTTCTGGGGAAGATGGGCAGGGAATGTACCGACCGGTACTGCTCGTAACCTATGCTATCAACCACGCGCTGAGTGGATACGCACCGTGGGGATTCCATCTGGTCAACATCCTCCTTCACACTGCCTGCAGCCTTCTTGTCTGGGCCATTTCAGTGCGCCTTTTCAAAGAGAGTTCAATCGGCCTGTTCTGCGGCCTTTTATTTGTCGTCCACCCCGTCGCCGGTGAACCGACCAATTATATCAGCAGCCGCTCCGAATCCCTGGCCGCGTTTTTCTATCTGTCTACATTCCTCCTGTATCTCAAAGAAAAAGAGGATCCCGTCTCCCGGTATGGTTCGGTGCTGTGCTACATTTTGGGCTTACTGACCAAGTCTGTGGTCATAACGGCTCCGGCAACCCTGTGGTTATACGACAGATGGATTATGGGCAAAACTAGGCCATTGAAAGCCTATCTCCCATATGGGATTTCGGCAGCCTGTTACCTCCTCATTATTCAGCTGAATCAGTTTCTACCGCGTTCCCTTTCGGCTCCAGTGCGCAACTGGGATGTTCAACTGTGGACTCAGGCCAAGGCCCTGCTCTTCTATGCCCAAACCCTCCTGGTTCCGCATTCCCTCAACGTCGAACCCCAGTTTTTCGAATCCACAAGCCCTGCTGAAGCGGCGGTTCTCACAAGTATCGCTCTGGTGGCTTCGCTGGTCACTCTCGCCTGGATCAAACATCGGCCCGGTATCCTGTGCTTTTCTGGGGCCTGGTGCGGTCTGGTGCTCCTGCCCACACTTATCATGCCGTTGAACATGCTGGTCAACGAACGGCGGCTCTACCTCCCCCTGGTAGGTTTCGTCTGGATCTGCGGTTATCTGAGCCGCTATATCGATCGGCGGACTCTCTATCTTTCCCTCCCCCTCCTGGCCCTCCTCACCCTACAGCGGAATCCGCTCTGGCAAGACGACTTGTTAATCTGGCAGGATGCGGCGCAAAAATCGCCGCAGATGTTCCGAACTCAGATGAATCTGGGGAAAGCCTTTAAAGACCGGGGAAAGATCGATGAGAGCATCAACGCTTATAAAAAGGCTGCGGCCATAGATCCCCTGGAGCGGGACCCTTACAACAATATCGGCTATCTATATTCGCAGAAAAAAGAATGGGATCGGGCCACTTCCTGGCTCGAGAAAGCCCTTGAACGCGATCCTCAATTCGATGGTATTTATCGGAATCTGGGGGATGTCTATTTACAGCAGGGGAAGTTACCAGAAGCAGAAAGAATGTACCGCCAGGCACTGAGCCTGAACTCAACGGAAGCGGCGACCTGGAGCAATTTCGGCAATGTGCTGCGCCAACAGCGACGCCTGGAAGAAGCCCGACAAGCCTACGAAACGGCCCTCCGCCATGGCCCAGACCACCGTCCCGCTCAGGTGAACCTGGCCAGCATCCACTACGAAATGAGCCTGGATCAGGCCGATCCCCAACAAGCGGAAGCGTATCTCGCCCGGGCAGCCCGAGGTTATGAACAGGTGCTGGCTGCAGACTCGACTTTCAGAGAGGCCCTGGATAATCTGGGCAACGTCTACACCCTTCTTAGTCGCCCCCAAGAGGCAGAACGCATTTTCCAGAGAGCAATCATCGCCTACCCCCAATCGTCTGAAGCCTACATCCGCCTGGCCGAAATATTGGCCGACCGGGGAGAGAGTGAGGCCGCTTTCGCCCTGTTCAGGAAGGCCGCAACCCTGGGCCTGTCCCCCTCCACATCTCTCCTAAAACTGGGAAACGCCTTCGTCCTGAAGAATCAGCTGTCGGCAGCTGAAGCCGTCTTCAGGACAGCGCACCGTCTCGATACCACCGCAGTAGCCTATCTCTACAGCCTGGGAGAAGTCCTCCTGATAGGGGGAGAGAGGGAAATATCCAGCGGCCATGGGGAAAAAGGGCGGGGGCAATGGCGGGAGGCACGGGAATTTTACCGACAGGTGGCCACCCGGCATCCCAACTATCGGCTGGTCCAGCAGAGATTGCTGTATCTGGCCGAGAGATTCTCCCCCTAAAAATAATTCCAGGGCCCAACAATCAGAATCTCATTCGAAAACCCGGGTGCTCAGGTAGCGCTGGCCGCTGTCACACAGGATGGTCACCACCTTCTTGCCCGGCCCCAGTTCCCTGGCAACCTGGGCGGCCATGTGGACGTTGGCGCCGGCCGAAACCCCGACCAACAACCCTTCCTCACGGGCCAGACGCCGCGCCATTTCGTAGGCATCGTCGTCGTCGACCGTGCGCACTTCGTCGTACACCTGAGTATCGAGCACCTCCGGCACAAAACCGGCCCCGATCCCTTCGATATAGCTGAATCCCGGCTCCCCTCCCGAAAGCACCGGCGACCCGACCGGCTCCACGGCGATGACCCGCACCTGGGGCAACGCCTCTTTGAGTGCCCGGCCGATTCCGGTGACCGATCCTCCTGTGCCCACCCCGGCGACCAGCACGTCGATTTCCCCGTCCATCTGTGTCAGCAACTCCTGTCCGGTCGTCCGCTGATGGATTCCCGGATTTGCCGGATTGAGGAACTGCTGGGGTAAAAAATAATCCGGATTCGTGCGCTGCAGTTCCATCGCCTTTTCCACTGCTCCCCGCATTCCCGCTTCGGCCGGGGTCAGTACCACCTCTGCCCCGTATGCCTGCATCTGCAGGCGCCGCTCCCGGCTGGCAGTGTCGAACATAGTGACGATCAGGCGATATCCCTTCACCGCCGCCACCATGGCCAGCCCGATCCCCGTGTTGCCGCTAGTCGGCTCAATGATGGTTCCACCGGGTTGAAGCAAACCGGCAGCCTCAGCCTCTTCGACCATGGCCAGAGCGATCCGGTCCTTGACGCTGCCCGCGGGATTGGCGGATTCCAGCTTCCCCCAGACTTCTGCTCCCCCGGCGTCGACAACGCGGTTGAGACGCACAACGGGGGTGGCTCCAATCAATTCCAGAATATTTTTTACCCGCTTCATCTCTTCTCCTGATTATGCGCCTTCAATGGCCACAATAATGCTCAATGCCTTCAGAAATCCCCGGAAAACGGACCCGAATCTGTAGGGTTTTGCGTTTATTCTAAGTGCAAACATCATTTGTTTGCCTGGTTAATTTTTTTTACCATCGAAAAATCACGGAAATACGTGAATTTGTAGGAAGATTCTGATCGCATTCTTGCAAAATTGATTTTGCCAGAACACTGGCGGTCAAAAAATGGACATCCCGCCCCCTCAACTAGGGGACAGGATGTCTGTCTGCAACCTTCGCCAAGAGCCGTTTTTGCCGGGGAATCAAGCCCCTCCGGCAATGGCCGGGACAATGGAGATGCTGTCCCCATCCTTCAGCTGTGTATCCATGCCTTCCAGAAAGCGGATATCCTCGTCGTTGACATACAGGTTGACATAGCGCCGAATTGAACCGTTCTCATCGAGCAATTTCTCGCCAATCCCGCTATAGCTCCCATCCATGTTGGTCACCAGTTCGGCGACCGATCCGGCCTCCACTTCAACCTCTGCTTTGCTGTCTGTCAGCTTTCTCAGAGGGGTGGGGACGTGGACTGTAACAGGCATATGCATTCCTCCGTAAATAAAATTTCAGGGGTTTATTGATTGTTTTGAATTCGATATGCCAATGAGACGGCTTTTTTGCCTCTATCGGCATTTCTCGACGTCTCGTTTCTATCTTGGATTCACAATTGTGGCAATTTGTTTCAAAGCAAGAGAACTCAGAGGAGAATCGGGGCTATTTGCCACCACTTGTTCATACGCTTCGACAGCCGCCTCCCAGCGCCCGTTATCCCGGTAGAGATTGCCCAGATTAAACCAGGCTTCCGCATATCCAGGATCGATATTCAGCGCTCTGCGGTAGGCGGCTTCCGCCTCCTCGACGCGACCGAGCGCCTTCAGAGCCACTCCTCTTCCTCCCCAGAGCCCTACGCCCGACCCCGGATTCACCTCCAGAGCTTTGTCAAAATACCTCAATGCCAAAGCGGGATCGTGCTCGAATTGCAGTGCGATGTTGCCCAGATTCACCTGGGCCTTCCCCTGGGTATTGTCGAACTCGAGCGCCCGAAGGTATTCATCCCGAGCTTCCTCCCAATCCCCCTGGCGCAGCAGCACACTCGCCAGATTCAGACGCGTGGGAATCACGTCCGGCGAAACTCGGAGAAGTTGGCGAAACTCGACTTCCGCCTCTTCCAGACGCCCCTGTTTGCTATAGAGGATGCCCAAATTATTGCGCACCCCGGGGTGGCCAGGGCGCAAATCAACCGCCCTTCGGTACGCCTTTTCCGCTTGATCAAAACGACCTCTCTCGCTCAAAGCATCCCCAAGACGGAGATGGGGTTTGAGCATCTGGGGGCCTTTTTTGGCGGCATCTCCCCACAAGCTCAGCTCATCCGCCCAGGCCCTGCTGCGCTGGAAGGTCATGCAAGCCAATATCATAGTATACACACCGACCAGGTACCAGGCTACCCCCCTGTTTCCCTTCAAGATTCGCCCCATCCCCCAGGCTAAAAGTAGGCTCAAACCCAGACTGGCAAGATAAAACCGATGCTCGTTAACCAGCACGATCAGGGGCACCACGGCCGTGGGCGCCAGCAGAATCACTCCCCAACCAGAAGCCAACTTCGGCAGCTTTGCCCGACTGCGGAACAGTAGAAATAGCAACGACGCCAACAGCAAGGCCGCCCCGATCACCGGCCCTTCCAAGAGACCGTGAGAAGTGAAGAACTGGTGCTCAACGCTCAACCGAACCGGCATGGCTCCCAGCTTGAGGTAGTAGACCGCTGCCTTAATCTGTGTCCAGAACTGGGTATCCAGAGAACGCACCGGTTCCGTCAATGCCTTACCCACCAATTGGCGGCTGGCCAGCAAATAGAGCATGGCAAGCCCACTGAAAACCAGATATCCCTTCCAATTCCTTACCACTCGTTCCCTCCCCCCGGCATACCAGTCGCACAGCAGCAAGATTCCCACCAGCGTTACGGCCACTGCTTTGGTCAAAAGCGCCAGCCCACCCAAACCAACCGCCACGGCAAACCACTGCCAGTTCCCCGTCTTCCCATAGCGCACATAACAGATGCAGGCCCCCAGGTAAAAACTCGCCATCAACAATTCCGAACGGCTGCTGACGTAATTCACCGCTTCGGCATTCAAAGGAGTCGCGGCAAAAAAAAGGGCGATCCAGAATCCCAGGCGCCGATCCCCCAGCAGGGACGCAAAAAGCAGCGACACGAGAACGGCATTCACACCATGCAGGAGACTGCTTACCAGATGGAACCCGGTGGGATGTCCTCCTCCCCATGCATAGTTAAGGGCATAGGAAAGGAGCAACACCGGCCGGAACATGGCCTGCTTTGGGTCGACCGAAAATGTCGTGGGATCTGAAAAGAAACTGGGAATGTTTCCCAGAGAGCGGATGTGCGGATTGTGGACTACTGAGTGGAAATCGTCGTAGTGGAAACCGTGATCAAGGGTGTTGCCGTAGAGAAGACAGGCGCAGAGAAAGAGGAGAGATAACCTCGCCCAAACAGCATTCATGGCTGCAGGCTCAATCGACGACCTGCAAACCGACTTCGCCGAAATCCTCCTTCTCTGCATCCCATAAAAAGCACTTGTACCCCTTCACCTCTTTATTCTGGACGGACAAAACCAGATAGATCGCCTCTGGATAGGCGGGTTCATCCCAAACCATTGCCCGTTCCTTATCCTCCTCGGAGAAATAGGCTTCGCAGTCGATATGGGAATGATAGAACCCCGCGACGAGCCCACCGGCTTTCTCCGCAGAAGATATGATGTCGTAGAGTTCCTGGGGATCGATGTAATAGGCGATGCGCGAATCTCTGGAGAATTTTTCGGGATTTTCAGCATGCAGGCGGTCCTGGATATTCTCACAGGGATGGACCCGGGCATTCCCCCCATCCGCCCCGATAGTGAGAATCCCGCAACACTCGGCCGGATACTCCTCGGCAGCCTGAGCGTAAATTCTCTCCAGATCCCCCTTGCTGAGTTCGAACATGCAATATCCCTTTCTCTATTTCCCGTACTTTTTTTGGTTCGCCGTTGAGGTTGAAATACCTTGCGTCAAATTCCCATAAAACCGTCTCGCCCTCCTAAAACCCCTCTTCCCTCATGGTCGCGATCTGATCCATTACCTCCTCCAGTTTGGCCTCCCCCTCCGCCCGTTCCCCGTCGGCAGCCCGCTGCTTTTCTTTGCTCTCCTGTAGGCGACCTGCCATCGTCTGAATCACATTCCGGTAAACCGTGGAACAGATCTCCCCGTTGCTGCGCATCAAACGATCGAATGCGGTTTTCTTGATGACCAGGAGATTTGAATCGACCATGGCGCGCACCGTTGCCGACCGGGGTTGTCCGGTGATCAACCCCATCTCCCCGACTGGAGCAGCAGGGTCGATTGTCGCCAGTTGCACGTGTTCTTCATTGAAAACACCCAACTGCCCGGAGAGCAGAACGAACATTTCACGGCTCCCCTCCCCTCCCTTGCACAGCACTTCTCCCCCCTCGGCATTGCGAAACTCCGAAAGTTTTAAAATAACTCTGGTCTTTTCGGTTCCCAAACCGCTGAACATCGGGATTTTGTCCATGACCTTGAGCAGGGGCTGTTCTTTTTCTTCAGTCACCCGTTTCCTCCTAGTTTTAGCACCTGGCCATCTTCCCGCATCCTCCCAATCCTTGACGAAATTCACAGCGAGAATCACTCTCATGACAATAAGGAGAAAGACACACTTCCCATACAATAATCTTGGCGGCAAATTCTTATTTTTACAACAAATATACCTCCCTTACTCCCCTTGTCAACCAGTTGCTCAAGCCCGTTCTTGACAAGGCCTAAACTAGGCCTTAGCTTCTTTATTTTCAAAGGTTTTCGGTTTTACCACCTCTTTGGATCAACGCCTTCCCGGCTGACAACACATAGAGAGATACCTATGTCGGAAATGATCGAACCACTCGGCGACTGGCAGCGCACTCACGACTGTTGCACCCTTGGCACCCAGGACATAGGCCAGCGCGTCACTCTCATGGGGTGGGTCGCGCGCCGCCGGGACCACGGCGGCGTCATCTTCATCGATCTGCGAGACCGTCAGGGCATTACGCAGGTGGTCTTCAACCCCCAGCACGATCCCGAATCCCACCGCAAGGCCGAAGACCTTCGCAGCGAATACGTCATCGCCATTCAGGGAGAGGTGGAAGATCGCCCCGAGGGGATGGTCAATCCCAAGCTCCAGACCGGAGCGGTCGAGATCAACTGCGATGCCCTCCGCATCCTCAATTCGGCCGCCCCTCCCCCCTTTCCCATCGAAGACTATACCGAAGTGGGGGAAGAAACCCGTTTGCGCTACCGCTACCTCGACCTGCGCCGGGAGCACATGCAGCGCAATCTGCGCCTGCGCCACGATTCCTACAAACTCACTCGCCAGACGCTGGACGAGTTGGGGTTCATCGAAGTGGAGACCCCTTTTTTAACTAAGAGCACTCCCGAGGGGGCGCGCGATTTTCTGGTGCCCAGCCGCGTCCATCCGGGTTCCTTTTTCGCCCTTCCCCAATCCCCGCAGACCTATAAGCAACTCCTCATGGTAGCGGGTTTTGAACGCTATTTTCAAATCGTCAAGTGCTTTCGCGACGAGGATCTGCGCGCCGATCGCCAGCCCGAATTCACTCAGATCGACATCGAAATGTCCTTCGTCAGGGAACAAGATGTTATGGAGGTGGCCGAAAAGGTCACCCGTACCCTCTTCTCCAAACTAAGGGGCCTGGAGTTTCCAGATCCCTTCCCCAGACTTTCTTACCAGGACGCTATGGCCCGTTACGGCTCGGACAAACCGGATCTGCGCTTTGGCCTGGAGTTGAAGGAAATCTCCACAGCAGCCCGGGCATCCGAGTTCCGGGTCTTTCATTCGATCCTTGAAGAAGGCGGTCAAATCAAAGGGATTAACGTAAAGGAAAGCAGCAGTCTACCGAGAAGTCAGATTGACGGCCTCATCTCTTTTTCTCAGCAACTGGGGGCCAAGGGAATGAGTTGGATCAAGCATACCGACAAGGGCCTCGAATCCTCCATCGTCAAATTCTTCCCCGAAAATGCTCAAAACCTGCTGATCCAGGCCATGGAATCCCAACCGGGCGATTTGCTGCTCTTTGTCGCCGATCAGCCTCCGATGGTCGCCAGGGTTCTCGGAGCCCTGCGCCTGGAACTGGCCCGCCGCCTCGAACTCATTGGGGCAGACACCTGGGCTCCCCTTTGGGTCACCCAGTTTCCGCTCCTTGAATACGATCCGGAAGAAGATCGTTACGTTGCCATGCATCACCCTTTCACCTCTCCTCTGGAAGAGGATCTTCCCATTCTGGAAACCGACCCGCTCCAGGCGCGAGCTCGGGCGTACGACCTGGTCCTGAACGGCAACGAAATAGCCGGGGGCAGCATCCGTATATTTCAGCGTCCGATCCAGAGCAAAATCTTCGACCTTCTCGCCCTCACTCCGGAGGAGGCATCGACCAAATTCGGATTTTTGCTCGATGCGTTGGAATATGGTGCCCCGCCGCACGGCGGCATCGCCTTTGGATTCGACCGCCTGGTCGCCCTGTTGGCGGACGAAAATTCGATTCGCGAGGTGATCGCCTTCCCCAAAACCAATAAAGCATTCGGTCTGATGGAGAATTCCCCTTCCCAGGTTGATGCAACCCAGCTGCGCGAACTGGGGATTCGGCTCAACCCGTAAAGGACTCAATCAAACGGTTTTGGGAGACTGCGGACGAAGGAATCTAACTCTTTGTAAGGAAAGCAATTTTTACTTGACATCCCCTATGGGGCGTATTAACTTTTGAGCGTTCCTCAATAACTATATAGACAAACTCTTCCCATCGGGAAGCTTTCGAAATCCACTGTTTTTTTTAGTGAGCGGGAGGTAACCACTTGATGAGCCGTCCTCTTCCCTTAATTCGGAGATTGTCTTCTCTATGTCTCACCGTGGTGGCGCTTTCCCTGCCCCTCGTGGTCGGCTGTGCTGGAGGGCCGTCCCAGGAGGAATTGAGCCTGTTAGAGGAAAAACGCATGACTGCAGAGGCCGCCGAAAAGAAGGTAGTTGAACTGAAAGCGGAAAAGGCCCGTCTCGAGCGCATGATCGCCGAGAAAAAGGCCGATAAGCAGGCTCTCCAGGAAAAGCTGGAAGCAGTTAGCACGGCCGTTGCCAACTGGCCTGAGTAAATTTGACCAGAGTTCGGAGAATTGAAGAGAAAGGGTCTTAGGAATGATCAATAGAATCGTTGGCGGGTTGGTTCTCGTGCTCCTGGTCTCCCTGAGCGGAACCGCTTTTGCCGCCGAAAAGATGACACGCGATGAATACAAGGCCAAGTTGGCCGAGTACACGCAGCGCGAACAGCAAGCCACTCAAGATATCGCGACGCTGGAGGGCCAGATCTCCGAGTTAAAGGCTCAGCTGGCAGCACTCAACTCCGATATCACCGACCTGGACCGGACTGTGCTATCCAAGGTCGGTGCGCAGGATCCATCAATCCAGGCTTTCGGCCGACAGCTCGATTCCCTTCTCGACCAGCTTGAGGGTTTGATGGCTCTCGCGCCCGAAGTGTTGCTGCAGCGCCGTGGAGAGTTGATGGAGATCGAAGAACAGGTGGCCGAGCTCAAGATTAGCAAGATCTCCACCCTTCCAAAGATGAAGGCCAAACTGGATCGTCTAGATGAAATGATTGGCCAGCTCAAGGCGCGGATTGCCCAGCCCGTGACCGTCGACTATATGGTCATGCGCGGGGACAATCTCTGGAATATCGCCAAAAAAGACGACATCTATGCCGATCCCTACATGTGGCCCAGGTTATACCGAGCCAACAAGGAGCAGATCGAAGATCCGGATCTGATTTTTCCCGACCAGAAGCTGGCGATACCTTTTGGCGTAGCCGAAAACCAGTATCTGGTTACCCGCGGTGACTTCCTGTTCCAGATCGCCGCCGAGGTTTACAACGACCCGGGCAAGTGGCACAAGATTTATGAGGCCAATAAAGAGCAAATCGTCGAACCGCACCTGCTCTTTCCCGCTCAAGTTCTCGAAATCCCGAGCAATTAGGAGCGGAGCTAGCCGAAACATTTGGGGATCATATACGTCAGTTGACGTAAGGGGTTTGACCCTCCATGTGAGGGATTTCAAACCCCTTTTCCCTTTTTGTCCATGACTTTTCCCCCATATCAGGAACGCATTGCCAACTCAGACCCGCATTTCCATCGCTGAAATAGATCGCCTGGTTCTCTTTGGGAGAAACGATCAGAATCTTGCTCTCATCGAAGAAAAATACGGCGTCAATTTGGTGGCACGCGGAGATCAACTGCGTCTAAATGGTCCACCCGAGTCGATCCGCAGCGCGGCCGGTCTACTCAACCATCTCATCGAGAGAGTAAGCCAGGGGGACACAGACGCGGACGAGCTAAGATCGCTCATACAGCAGAACCCCACCCTGCCGGTCTCCGAAGACAGGTATTCGGTCCGGACGTACAAGAGTGCCATCGGCGCCCGCACCGCCGGTCAGGTCGACTATCTCAAGGCCATACAAGAAAACGATATCGTCTTTTCCATCGGACCAGCCGGTACGGGAAAAACCTACCTGGCCGTTGCCATGGCCGTCGCCGCACTGCGCGAAAAGCAGGTTTCCCGCATTCTGCTCGCCCGGCCGGCCGTCGAAGCTGGAGAAAGCCTGGGGTTTTTGCCCGGCGCCCTTGAGGACAAGGTCGATCCCTACCTGCGTCCACTCTATGATTCTCTTCAGGATCTGATGGAGCCCGAACGGCTGCGACGACTGCAGGATATGAAAATCGTCGAAGTCGTTCCCCTCGCCTATATGCGAGGCAGGACGCTAAACGACGCTTTCATCATTCTCGACGAAGCCCAGAACACCACTCCCCAGCAAATGAAGATGTTTTTGACCCGGCTTGGACGCCAATCGAAGGCGGTGGTCACCGGCGATATTACGCAAACAGACCTTCCGGACGATCAACCGTCCGGCCTGATCGAAGTGCAGAAGATTCTCCCCCATATCGATGGTTTGGGTTTCATCTATCTGACCGAGCAAGACGTGGTGCGCAATCCCCTGGTTCAGGAGATCATCAAGGCCTACGACCAGTATCAGCAGGCGGAGCAAAACCAGTCCTCGTCCGCAAAACGAAAAACCGAAGAAAGATGAATTTCTTCAGGATCAAACCCTGGTGGTCCCGTTTTAAAGCTCCATCCCGCTCCGGTCGAGTTCAACAACGACGTTGGGTGCAGCACGGTCTGTGGCTCTACCGTTCGTTTCTTGCCCTGGCGGTCATCGGGGCTTTGACCTATCTCTCCCCCTACCAGCGTCCCTACAATATTCCCAAACTGCGGATCGGCAACGTAGCACCGGAAACCATCAGGGCCCCGTTCCTCTTCCACGTCTTCAAAAGCGAGGAGGAACTGGCGGCTGAACTCAGGAAGGCCGAAGCTTCGGTGCCCATGATCTTGGACACTCACGATCTGGTCAACGACGAGCAGTTGGCGCGCCTCGATTCAGTTTACAAAGTTCTCCTACCCACCATCCGCGTACAGATGCCCGACTCTCTGAAGCAGCGCCATTTGCAGCGGGAATTGCCCCAAATCATTAGCTCTCTTTCAGTGGATGCCCTGACCACGCTGATTCGCGTTTTATCTACGGCCAGTCTCCCCTATGCTCAGGATTTCCAGGCCGTCTGTCGGCAGATCCTCGCAGACCTCTATGCCACGGGTATCCTCTCCACCAAAGCTTCTATCCTCAACAGTCCCACCACGCAGGTGCGAATCGCCACCGAGGGGGAAGGACGGGAATTGAGCATCGAAGCGCTCTACAGCGAAGAGGAGCTCAAACAGGGAACGTTGATGGCACTCATCAGTAGTTACCGCACCATCGCCGATAGAGACGCCGTCGAAGCGGTTCACGAATTACTGAGCCTGTTCATCTACCCAAATCTCACCGCAGATCTTGGAGAGACAGCCCGCCTGCGCGCCGAAGCCCGACGCGGCGTGGCCAGTATCAAGCGGCTCTATGCACGCGATGAAGCGCTTATTGAAAAGGACACCCTGGTCACGGCGGAGCATGCCGAAGCACTCGAAGCCCTTGCCAAAAAAATTGCCGAGCAGGAGTTGGAAAACCCCATCAAGCGGTTGCTGCTCACCATTGCCGCCGTCATCATCGCCTCCTTTCTGACCCTTTTTTTTGGCTATTACCTGGCATCTCGCGAACCTGAAATTTTCGGGCGCCCTGGACATCTACTACTCCTCGCCCTCCTTATCATCGCAACAGCCGCAATTGGCTCCTACATTCGCACCAACGAACTCGATACCTACCTCGTCCCCACCCCGCTGGCGACTATGCTGACTACCATCCTGTTCAACTCGCAGGTCGGTCTGATGGTCTCCTTTGTCCTGGCCCTCTTCGTCGGTAGCCTCTTCGGTGATTTCTACGTCGTCCTCACCTGTGCTCTCACCTCGGCGGTAGCAGTCTATTCGGTGCGCCACGTGCGCCACCGCAATCAGTTTTATCGCTCTATGATCCTCCTACCGATCTCCTATTTCCTTCTCGTCGGGGCGGCCGATCTACTGCGTTTCGTCCCCATCGGAGAGATCGACGACCACATCTGGCCCGGCATCTTCATCGGCGTCGCGGCCCCGATCCTGACCATCGGGTTGCTTCCCATTTTTGAAAGCCTGTTCAACATTACGACCGACATAACCCTTTTGGAGCTGTCGGATCTAAACCGCCCTCTCCTGCGCGAGTTGGCGATTCGCGCACCGGGCACCTACACCCACAGCCTGATCATGGCCAATCTCTGCGAAAGCGCCGCTGAAGCGATCGCCGCCAACCCCCTGTTGGCGCGCGTGGGCTGCTACTACCACGATATTGGCAAAATGGTCAAACCTGAGTACTTTACGGAAAACCAGGGGTTGCGGGGAGGACGCAATCCCCACGACCATCTCACCCCCAATATGAGCATGCTCATCATCACATCCCATGTGAAGGACGGACTCGAGTTGGCCGGGGAGCACGGTCTGCCCAAATCGATCTCAGACTTCATTCCGCAACACCACGGGATGACTGTTATTGAATACTTTTACAATCGCGCCATCGAACTCGGAGATGAAAGCGTCCGCAAGGACGACTTCCGCTATGACGGGCCCAAACCGCAGACCAAGGAAGCCGGCATCCTCATGCTGGCGGATTCCGTCGAGTCGGCCGCCCGCACCCTTTCCGAGCGCACTCCCAACCGCGTCCGGCAATTGGTGCGCAACATCACCCAGCAAAAATTCAATGCCGGAGAACTCGATGAGTGCGCTTTAACCCTTCAGGATCTCCACAAGATTGAGGATAGCTTCATTCCCATTCTGATGGGCACGCTCCACGGTCGCGTGGAATACCCATGGCAAAAGGCAGAAAGGCAGCGCCTCCGCCCTGCTTCCAGTGGATTGCCCCGGGGTTAACAGGTCCCATGAAAGCGCAGACGGAATTTTCCATTCAGTACAGTTCGGGTATCGACCTCCTGTCCGAATACCACACCAATCGGCTTGAAGACCTGGCCCGCAACGTTGCATCTACCCATCCGTTCCCCGGTCGAGTTCAGCTCATCCTCACCGACGATGCCTTTAGTCGCCAGCTCAACGCCACCTACCTCAATAAGGACTACGCTACGGACGTGCTCTCCTTTGATCTGGGATCTGCCCCCTCCCCTGGAACTAATACCGCAGAAGGGGAAATTTACATCTCCTTGGACAGAGCCCAGGAGCAGGCATTGGAGCAGAACGTCGTTCTTCTCGAAGAAGTAGGCCGATTATTGACCCACGGCCTGCTCCATCTGGCGGGTCATGATCACGATACCCCGGAAAAGCTTCATCTTATGGAAAGCGAAACCGACCGACTCCTCCAGGATTCGGGATTTTTAACTTCGCTGGAAACCCCCTAGACTGCCCTGGCCGGCAGTTTTACCGAAAGGAGATGAGCACTACTTGGAACCTCCGCAATTTACGGCGATCTTCTTTTCCTTATTTTCAGTCCTGACTCTCTTGCTGATCGCCAGTTACGAAGCGACCTTCACGGTCCTTTCCCGCTCAACGCTTGAAAAATTGGTCGAAAATGGCGTCCAGCGGGCATCCCTCATGCTGCGTATCTACGAGCCTCGCCATCGCCTGCGGCTTATCGTTCGCCTTGGGGCTGCCCTGGGAGTAATCGGCATTTCGTTCTCGCTCCTTTTCTTTATTCGCTCTCTGCTTCCCGCCCCCCGGTACCCAGCCTACTACAGCATCGCTATATCCATTCTTAGTTCCCTCTTTCTCTGTCTCCCTCTTTACGCACCGCGGCGACTTCGCTTTGAAGAGGAAGGCGAAGCCCCTCACATTCCCGCCCTGGCCCTGGCCTTTGTGCCGTTGCACATTCTGCTATCTCCATTCATCCATATCCTCGATCGCTTTACCGCAGGGGACTATACAGACGAGGACTTCCGCGCTGCCAAGGAAGAAGAACTGCGCAGCTTCGTCGAATCGGAGAGCGAGAGTGGCGTCATCGAGGAGGGCGAGCGGGAAATGATACAGGGGGTCTTCGGATTCCACGATCGAATCGTCCGCGAGGTCATGCTGCCCCGCGTCGATATCGAGGCGATCGAGATGTCGGCTACCCTCGCCGATCTGCTCCGCTTGATCAGGGAGACCGGCCATTCCCGTCTCCCTCTCTACGAAGAAACCCTGGACCAGATACGCGGTCTTATTTACGCCAAAGACCTGCTTCAATTGCTCGTGGGTCGCGACGATCTGGATCTCGCCATGCCCATCGCTACCTTCATGGAGCAGCTACAGGATTCGCCGGATAACCAGGTCCCCTTTACCCACGACGCATACTATGTGCCGGAGACAAAAAAAGTAGACGATCTACTGCACGATCTGCGGATCAAAAAACTGCGTATGGCCATTGTCATCGACGAGTACAGCGGAACGGCAGGACTCATTTCGACCGAAGATCTGGTCGAAGAAATCGTCGGCGACATTCAGGACGAATACGACGACGAAGAAGAGATGTTCCACTGGGTCGAACCCGATGTCGTCATGATAGCCAACGCCCGCATTGATATCGATGATCTGAATGAGGTTATGGAGGTAGATCTGCCCAATGAGGGATTTGAAACGCTGGGGGGGTTTATCTACGACCACCTGGGCAGCATTCCCGAAGAAGAACAGGTTGTCCAGACGAACGATCTTGAGCTCAAGATTCTCAAAGTCGATGGTCAGCGCATCGAAAAGGTACAAATCAAGCGCTTGCCGCCGCCTCAGGAGGAAAAAGAAGAGAAAAACGGAGCTTAATTACCCCTCTGTCTCCCTCTCGCACCCTGCAGCCATTTGCCCAAACGGGGGTTGACCAGAACGCGTTTATGCGTTATTATCTTATACGTGATGCGGGGTGGAGCAGTCTGGTAGCTCGTTGGGCTCATAACCCAAAGGTCGTAGGTTCAAATCCTACCCCCGCTACCAAATTTTCTTCAGGGAGCCGGCGATCGGCTCCCTGATTTTTTTTGTCTTCGCGTTATTGTGCATCTCAAGGAGGATATATGCCTGCAGTTAACGATGAGGAAGGCAGTCTCTACTATACCCGTCCAAAAAAAGTGACTCTCGACGAGCGACTCCTGGACCTCTTTCTGACCGAAACCGCACAGGACCGCCTCGAGGCTCAGGAACTCCGTCAGATCGTCCACCAGGCACTGCAAGATCTGACGCCGGAAGAACTCCGGATCATCGAGCTGCGCTATCAGCATAAGAAATCCCCGGGACAGGTAGCCTCTCAGCTCCAGATCCCCAGGGAAGAGATGCAGCAATTGGAAAAAAACGGCCTGGAAAAGCTGCGCCAGCACCTGCAGGCATGGCGCGCGGAAGATTGACTTTGGGTCCGTTCATCGGAGACCGGATCGCATCTCTTTCCCTTTCTCAATTCCGCCTGCTGTTGCTGGGGGTGGGTAGTCTTTCCGGTGCTCTCTTTTGGGCGAGTATCCCCAAGCTGGAGATCCATCTCCTCGCCTGGGTCTGTCTTCTTCCCTGCCTTTCCCTCCTCCCCTATCTCTCTCCGCAGCGACTCTTCTCCCTCGGTCTGTTAGGAGGCCTGGTCGCCAGTCTTGGACGCACCTACTGGATCACAGAGACCCTCCAACTCTACGGCAATCTGAGCCTGTTGGAAGCCCTGGCTTCCAACTTCCTGCTCATCCTCTATCTAGCTCTTTTCTGGGCGGTTTTCTTCTATCTCTGCTCCCGTTTCCGCCTTTCTTCATCCCTGTTCCCCTGGCTTGCCGCCAGCTTATGGGTGCTGCTCGAATGGGCCCAAAACTGGGTCATCACCGGCTTCCCATGGCAGCTTCTCGGCTACTCCCAATACCGCCAGCTGGCCCTTCTCCAGCTGACGTCGGTAACCGGCATCTACGGCCTCAGCTTCCTTATCGCCCTGGTCAACGGCACCTTCGCCCATCTTCTATCCAACCGACTCACCCCCTCGCGGTTGCTGATCGCCGTTGCCCCTCCGATTCTACTGCTGACCGCAGCCCTGCTACTGGGCCAACAGCGCCTGGATGCGTTGGCAGAGGAGAAAACCTCCGACGTGCTCGAAGTCGGCATCGTCCAGGGAAATATTCCCCAGGACCTGAAGTGGAAAACCAGCCGAGTCGCCGGCACCACGAATCACTACGTCGAACTGACCCGCACTCTCCCCGCCGACCAGCTCGATCTCATCATCTTTCCCGAAACGGCGCTTCCCTTCTATTTCCAACACCCCTACTACGCCGAATTTCAGCGGAAGATCGCCGATCTGGCCAGGGAGATGGCAACGCCGATCCTGGTGGGCAGTCTTGGCGGGTCGTGGGAAGAGGGAATCTACAACCGCACCTTTCTCGTCGACGCCGAGGGATCCGTTCTCGACTACGCCGACAAGGTCCATCTGGTACCTTTTGGGGAATATCTTCCCCTGGCCTTTATCTTCCAGTATCTTGAGGCACTTACGGCCGAGAGCGGCGTCTTCGAGCACGGAGAGTCACACAAGGCACTGGCGCTGCCCGGTTCCGACCACCGGGCTGGCATTTTCATCTGCTACGAGTCCATCTTCCCCGAAATTACCCGTCAGCTCGCCCTCCTGGGCTCCTCGTTCCTCATCAACACCACCAACGACGCCTGGTTTGGGGTTACGGCAGCCCCCTATCAGCATTTCGCCATGGCAGCAGTCCGGGCGGCCGAAACTGGCCTCCCCGTGCTGCGGGCGGCCAATACCGGGATTTCCGGCCTGATCGGTCCTTCCGGACGCATCCTTCACACTACCGATCTTTTAGAGACCACCGCCTTTACGGTGAGCCTGCACCCGCGCCGCGAAATAACCTTTTACGTCCGTCACGGGAATCTCATAGTTGCGTTTTGTGCTCTGCTTCTGGCCGGCTATTCCACCTGGGAGCACCCCTGGGTAAAAAGCAGGAGAGAGAAAAAAGGAACCATTGGCGATGGAAAATAAAATCTCTGTCTCCCCATTTCTGCTGGAAGCCGGTCCCATTGGCGTCCTGCTGATTCACGGTTTTACCGCCTCTCCTACGGAGATGCGCCCCCTGGGAGACTTTCTCCACCAGCGCGGCCTGACCGTATCGGGAATCCGCCTGCCGGGACATGGGACTTCTCCCGCCGATCTCGCCCGAACCCGCTGGGAAGATTGGTACGGGGCCGTAGAGATGGAATTCGACAACCTGCATCAGACCTGCAAAGTCGTCTTCGTCGCCGGCCTGTCGGTGGGAGGTATCCTCGGCACCCTCCTGGCCGCCAGGGAACCCCGGCGCCTTCGCGGGCTCTGCCTCCTCTGTCCCGCCTTTTATCTGCACTCCCGTCTTCTCTTTCTCGCTCCCCTTCTCGCTCCCATCATTCGCTCACGGCCCAAACCCGCTCGCGACCGGGAATATCTGGCGCACCATGGCCTCTTCAGCTATCCCGACATGCCCACCCCGGCCCTGGCTCAGCTCCATCGCCTCATCCGCAGGGGACGACAGCAGTTCTCCCAGGTGAGACAGCCGACTCTCATCTTTCTCGGACAGAAGGACGCAACCGTCCGTCCAGCCTCCGGGATCACTCTTTTCAACCAGCATTCCAGTCCTGATCGAAATCTGGTCTTCCTTCCCCGTGCGGACCACATCCTCACCGTCGAACCCGGCGCCCAATTCATCTTCTCTCGCATCCTGCAATTCATAGAACACCACTCTGGTTTGGGTACAAAAAGAAGCACGGCCTGAGCCGTGCTTCTTTACAAATCTCTCCGTTCCCTGGTCTAAACTACGACGCCTATGACCCCCCAAAAATAATCGGACAGCGCGAGGGGTCGTCGATCCTGAATGTAGACCCCCTGTTCTGAATACTGCTGTCGTGCGGAACTCCGATCCTCGCTCTGCATCTTTCCTACATCTCCTCTCTGATTCGGCGGTTTTCCGTCAGGGGGCGCAGACCGGCACATCCACCCAGCGCCGTTTCGCCGCAGCTTGCAGGATCGCTTCCGCCACTCCCTGGGCCCGCATCCCGTGGAAAAAGGAGGGAACGCAATCTCTCTGCTCGCGGATGGCGGAGATGAATTCCCACTCCTGATCGTAGCGGAAGGTGCGCACGGGATCTCCCTCGACGGGATTCCTAGGTGACCCCGGCCTTTTGAGGAACTCCTCGGGAACGTCCACCGGCGCATACGGCTCTCCGCGCCTGGCAAAGAGAATCTGGTGAGGGGTGTGTAGCTGGTAGATCGCCGAAGCCTCAGTGCCGTTCAACTCGGCTACATCGTGCCCTCCGTCCGGACTTCTTCCCTTGGTCAACTTACCCATTTCGAAAACACCCGTTGTACCACTCTCGAATTCGACGATCCAGGCCACCCAATCCTCCACATCCTGGGGAGGACAGGCCTCTCCATTTTCCGTCTGCTCCCGGTCAACCCACTGTTTGGTCGCACTGCACACCGCCGCGATAGGCCCCAGCAGGTCCTCGGCGAAATCCACCCGATGGATACCCATATCTCCCAGTTCCCCTGAACCTGCCTGGTCGCGATACTGGCGCCAACCGATCGCATTCTCGCCCCAGTCCTGCAGTCGCTGGAAGCGGGCGTGGCGGATCTCCCCCAGTTCCCCCTGTCTCAGCAAATGCCGGATGTAGTTCATCCCCGGCACGAAGCGATAGGTGAACGCCGTCATGTGCCGCAATCCCGAATCTCGGCCCGCACGGTACATCTCGACAGTCTCTTCCAAATTCATCCCCAACGGCTTCTCGCAGTGCACGTGGCATCCCGCCTCCAGTGCCTGAAGAACCAGTTCGCGATGGTAGACATTGGGGGTGGCGATGACTACGGCGTCTGGCTCAATCCCACTGATCAGATCACCGATCCGGGCAAAACCGGCATCGATGCCCCATTCCCCCCGACGCAACTCCAACCGCTCGGGGTCGGTGTCGCAGATCCCCGCAATCTCTACCCCGGGGATCCGTTTCAACCCCGGGTAATGCACTGCGGAACAGACGCTTCCAAGCCCGACCAGCCCTACGCGCACTTTCTGTCCACTCTGGCTCATAACTCCACCTCCTCGAATCATCCCCAAAAAAAGCGTTTCTCAGATCGACTACTTCACTCTGGTAAAGGCGTTGTATTTCTCCTGGTAGTCCTCGCGAGGAGGGCTGAAAATATCGAGCACCCGAGCTGGCCCTTCTTCGACGATCCCCCAATGAGGAACCCCCGGGGGAATAATGAAGGCGTCCCCCGGTCCGGTGACCCGTTCCTCATCCCCGATTCTGAAGCGCAGCTTCCCGACCAGGACCAGGCCGGCCTGTTCGTGGGGATGATTGTGTTCGGGCACCTCGCACCCCTCCTCCATCTCCAGGAAGGAAAGCATCAGGTGTTCCCCGGCCACCAACCCACTATGGAGGCCTGGAAACAACTCCATTTTGGGCAGTTGATCCTCTCTGAAAAACGGCATGTGTCCCCCTTTCCTCGCATTTCCTTGAATACGGTTATCAACGAGCAAATGTCCTGAGCCAGGCATCTCCACGAAAGCGCGGCAGCAGGGTAAAAAAACGTCCCAGCATCAGCCCGTCGTACGCCAACCAGGCCCCGTGGATGCCCCATTCAAATCCGTACACACAAATCAGAGCCACAGGCAGAAATACCCCAAAAGAGGCGATCGCCATCGCCTTAAACAGGTATCCCATGTCGTTGGCGCCGATAAAGATACCGTCGAAGACAAACACCACCGCATTGAGCGGCTGCATAGGAGCAACCAGCCACGTCAGCGAACCGATAACTCCAACCACCTCTTCGTGATCGGTAAAAGCCCGACCTAGGGCTTCCAGGCCAAACAGGTAGCCCAGGAAAAAACACGCCCCGATTCCTACTCCCCACTGGATGATCCTCCGGGCGATCCTTCTCGCGCCGATGAAATCCCGGGCTCCCAGGCTATTGCCCACCAGAGTTTCAGCGGCGTGTGCAAATCCGTCCACGCCAAAACTCACCAGCGCCCAAATCTGCCAGACAATGGCATTGGCCGCCAGCGGCACCTCTCCCAAGCGGGAAACGATGCCCAACATGGAAAACTGCGCGAAGAGCAGACAGAGCGTACGGCCGAAGAGATTGAAATTGGTGCGAATGATGAGCCGCAGCCCTTCTGGCTCCAGTAGCTGACGCACAGATCCTTCCAGGTAACCCCGGTACTTCCACAGCAAAATTCCAAGCCCGGTGAGCACCGCTGCTATGTTACCCAACACCGCTGCCCAGGCCGCTCCCACAACCCCCATCTCCGGAGCCCCCCACTTGCCGAATATGAGCGCGTAATCCCCCCCGATGTTGATCACATTGGCGACCATGGTAACGCACATCGGAGCGATGGCATTGGCCGTCCCCAGAAAGAACCCGTTCAGCGTGATCGTCGCCAGGACCAGAGGAGCGGCGTAGATGCGAATGGCGAAATAGCGACGCCCCCACATCTGCACCTCCGGACTCCCACCCGCCAGGCGGAAACCGACCTGGGCGATCAGTTCCCCGGCTGCCAGCATCGCCCCCCCCAGAAGCAGGGCGAGAAACAAAGAGCGATAGAGGGTCTCTGTGCATCCGCGACGATCCCCGCTGCCGAAGTACTGGGAGACCAGCGAGGTGGTGCCCATGCGCAGAAAACCGGCGCTCCAGAACAGCACATCGAAGATGACGCTGGCCGTAGCCACTGCCCCCAGATAGGCCACTTCGGGCAGGTGGCCTATCATCCCGGTATCGGCGATGCCGATCAGCGGGGTGGAGATAGCCGCCAGGATATTGGGAATGGCCAGGCGCAGAATCCGACCGTCGATTCCCGCCGTCACTCCTCCTCCCCTTCCTCGGGGTCCCAGAGGAACGCCTTCAGATCGATCCGATTGTTCTCGAAGACGATCCCCTCCTGCAGGAGCAGATCGTACTGAAACTCATGCCATTTGGAATGGGCTCGCGGCGAGACCTTTCCCTGGGCGTTGATCACCCTGTGCCAGGGGAGATCCAGTTCTTCCGGCATCCCCGCCAGGGCGTAACCCACCTGGCGCGCCCTGCCGGGGTAACCGGCAAGGGTGGCGATCTGACCATAAGTCGCTACCCTGCCATAGGGAATCTGGGCCACCTTTGCGTAGATGGCCCGGCGCATGGGATGCTTTATCCGTTCGGGTAGCTCAACAGTTGGGCTCGGCCGTTTCATCCCTTCCTTCGAGGAAATCCAATGCTTTGGAGTAGCTGTTTTTTTCGAGATAGTGCCGCAACATCTTGGGCGCATCCTCTCCCCACTCTTTACCGATCGCATCGATTCGCTTCACCAGATCGACGATACCCGGTCCCCCATCCTTCACCCCCGATTCGATAACATCCATCATCTCTTTCAGAGTCCGATGGAGTTCTTCGCTGATTTCCGACTTTACAGACATTTTTAGATCCTTTCCAGTAAGTTCGGGTTGTTTCTACAGAACCTACCGAAACCGGACTACATCGCAACGATGCGGCGCATCCGCTCTCCCAACTCCACGAGCGCATCGCGATCTCCGCCCACCTCGTGGATCAGGGTGGAATCGTACCCCGCTTTGCGGAGTTCCCCCATCACCGCCGGCCAATCCGTATCTCCGTCCAGCAGGTTGACCCATTCGGAGCCGCGGCGCACGAAGTCCTTGAAATGGACCTTCACGATCCGCTTGCCCAGACAGCGGATCCACTGTTCCGGGTATCCGTAGGCCATCATGTTCGCCGTATCCAGATAGATCCCGACCCAGTCACTCCCTACCTCGTCGACAAAATTCTTCGCCTCCAGAGGGCTCAGCAGGAACTTGTTCCACACATTTTCCAGGCCGATGGCCACCCCGTTTTTCTCCGCTTCCGGAGCCATCTCCTTGAGCGCGTCGCGCAGGTCGTTCCAGGCCTCTTCGTAATCCCGCTCCACGGCCAACTGTCCCGGGTGGAGCAGGGTGCCGTCCACGCCCAGTATTCCCCCTATCTCAAGAGCCCGCCCCAGAGATTTACAGTGTTTCTCCCGCTCCACGGAATCGCCGCTCATAAGGCTGCCCTTATCCGCGTACGAGGCGATTAGGCTGCCGATCTCCACTCCGGCTGCCGCACACTTCACCCCGACCTGGCGGAGTTCATCCACGCTCATGTTCGTGTTCAGATCCTTCTCTTCGGTAAAGACCAGTTCCACCGCCTCGTATCCCGCCTCCTGGCAAAGCTCCAGAGTATCGTCGAGTGGCATATCCCCGAGAATGATCTGCGTAATGCCGATTTTCATGATCTCCATTCTCCTGTTTTTCGATAATGGACGCTCATTGAATCCACGGTGAAACTAAACCGGTTTTCCGGCTCCGTCCACCTCCCCATCAAAACGGCACGGCCGGCAGTTGCCCGACCGCTTTGAGAAAATGCAGCCCCACCGATCCCACGCTCAACAAAAAACCGAGTAACCCCCGGTAGGCCACCACGCGGAAGTATTTGAATCCCTGCCACACAGCTCGAGTGCTGTAGAACAGCCCCACAAAAGACAGTGCCATCATCAAAGGAGAAATCCAGAACGAGGCGCAAGCCAGAATACCCAGTAACAGTCCGTAATTCGCCCCGTATCCCTTTCCCCTATTCGCGGGTTCGGGGATGCTCTCCTCTACTTCCTCAAACTCCTCTAACAACTCCTCAATCGGCTCCAGTTTCTCAGCTTCTTTCTTTTCCTGAGCTCTCATTGCAAGGATGTGCGCCACCCAGAAAAACGTGATCACCAGGACTAAAAAGGCAAAGGCGAGGATGAGGATTGCTAACAGAGAGAACATTTTTTATCGAAACCTGTAAAAATGAGACGTCGCGCCAATAATCCAGAGGATGTTTTGCCCCGGAATTTTCGCGACGCACCGGCTATTCACCGAGAAGGCAAACAGAGCTCTATCGAACTGTTCCGGGACCCAGCGGGGGCGACCATGGTTTGCAGGATACCCGTCAAAGATAGGCAATTTCCCGTTGGAAAACCTTATGGTATGGTCTATCTTTTCCCCCTTCGCATTCACCCCAATCTCCAGGAGTTCTCCATGGCCAAGAAAAAGAAAGCGTTTTCAATCGGCGTCGTCGGCGTCGGTCGCATGGGCGCCAATATCGCCCGACGTCTCGCAGACGAGGGTTTCGCAATTACCTCGGTCTACGACACCCAGAACCGCATCGCCCGCTCCCTTGCCCGAGAGCTCGGGTGCAAGGCTCAATCTACCCTCGCCGACGTCACCGCGACAGCCGACGTCATTATCACCGTGGTCACCGATGACAGGGCGATGCGCCAGATCTTTGCCACTCGCGGCGACTCCCTGCTTGCCGGTGCCCGCAAAAAAATTTTCATCAACTGCGCCACCATCACCCCGGCTGTCCACGTCGAAATGGAGGAACGAGCGGCACAGGTCGGCGCCGCCACCCTCGAAGCCTGCATGGCCAGCAGTATAACCCAGGCGCGCGAAGGCACCCTCTACCTGATGTGCGGCGGCAAACGGAGCACCTTCAACCGGGTCTTGCCCATCCTCGAATCGATGAGCACCGACCTCCGCTACGTCGGCAAAGCCGGGAAGGCGGCACAGGTCAAGGCGCTGGTCAACATGGTGATGAACATCAACACCGCCGGCCTGGCCGAAGGCCTGGGCCTGGGCAAAGCGCTGGGTATCGATCTGGAACTCCTGATGGAGATCTTCTCCCAGACCGGGGCGAATTCCCGCGTGCTGGAAACCGACGGAGAAGATATGGTCGCCCGCGATCACGAATGTTACTTCTCCGCTGCCCACGCCGCCAAGGATTCCGGGATCGCCCTCAAGCTCGCCAGCGAAAAAGAGCTGAGTCTGCCTCTTGCCCGGGCGGCAAAATCCCAATTTAACCGTCTGGTGAAGGCCGGGAAAGGGGAACTCGACAAATCCGGAGTTGCCGAACTGACGTTCCCCGGACGGAGCGGAACCCGCAAAAAATCTTCCGCAAAGTAAAACCGATAATTACAAAGGAAGAGGGGCGGAATTTCTCCCGCCCCTCTTCCTTTCCCCCTCAGTCAAATCCCTTACTCCTCCTGTCCCCTCTTGTTCCACTCGGCATTTTCGAACATGTTCAACCCGGGATCCTGAACGACGCCGTCCACCAGCACCGGCGGATGGGCGGCGATGAATTCCTCGTCCAACTCCACACCCCAACCCGGTTCCTCCGAAACGGTGAAGAAACCATCCACCACCTCCGGATAGTTGCTCCCCGCCTGTTTGACATGAGAATCGGCAAAGTCGTTGAAGTGCTCCAGCACCTTGGCATTGCGCAGTGTGACCATCAACTGCAGCGCGGCGCTGGTCGAGATGATCCCCCCTACATTGTGCAGCGCCACCATGATCGAATAGATCTCGGCGGTCGAAGCGATCTTCTTGGTCTCCAGGAAGCCGCCTCCCTGCGTCATATCCGGCTGGATCACATTGACCGCCTGCAGCCCCCACAACTCCCGGTATTCCGCCGCTCCGTAGAGCCGTTCCCCCGTGGCGATGGGAATGCCCGTGTGTGCGGCCACCTGCTGTAGGGATGGAAGATCGTGGGGGCGCACCGGCTCCTCTATCCATCCCGGCCGGAACTCCTCGATCGCCCGGGCGACCTCGATCGCCTGGTGGGGCGCGAAGCGACCGTGCATCTCGATGAACAGTTCCACATCCGGTCCCACTGCCTCGCGCACGGCGGCAATCAGGTCTACCGAACGCCGGAACTCCTCGCGCGACAGCTCCAGGTCGCCGTTGCCGAACGGATCGAACTTCATGCCCAGGTAGCCCCGCTCCACTACCTTCTTCGCCGCCGCGGCGAATTGCTCCGGGGAGCGTTCCACCGTGTACCAACCGTTGGCGTAGGCCATTACCCGATCCTGCACCTTTCCTCCCAGGAGTCGGTAGACCGGCTGTTTACACGCCTTGCCGATGATGTCCCAACAGGCCATCTCCGCCAGAGCCAGGCCGGTCATCACCACCTCCCCCGGCTTACCGAAGTCCAGCAGGGTCAACCGTCGGTTGAGCGCCTCGATATCGAAGGGATCGTGGCCGACGATATGGCGCCTCGCATCCCTGAGGTATTCCAGCACCGTGTGCGTCTTTCCCACCACCCGGGCTTCCCCATAGCCGACCAGACCGGCGTCCGTTTCCACGATCAGATAGGTAATATTGCGCCAGGGGGTGCCCAGCACCAGAGTGCGGAAGTCGGTGATCTTCATGCTTTCCCTCTCCTTAAAGGCGACCGTTGCGGATATCCACCATCCGCTGCGTCAGTTCGCTCTGCAGGGGTTGTCCAGTGAAAAAACGCTCGAATTCAAGTGCCATACAGGAAAAATAGCGATGGAAGACATGCGGCGCGTACCAGGCGATGTGCGGACTGATAAAGGCATTCGGCAGTTCGCGCAGCCGGCTGTCTCCGGGTAGCGGCTCCGGATCGAAAACGTCCAACCCGGCAATCAATTCTCCCGCCTCCAGCCTGTCGATGAGCGCCTCCTGATCGATTACCGGTCCGCGACAGCAGCTTATGAGGATCGATCCCTTGCCCAGTATTTCCAGTTCGCGTCCCCCGATCATCTTCTCCGTTTTGGGCGTATGGGGAACCTGCACCACCAGGATCTCGGCGTGCTCCAGCACCTCTTCCAAACTTCCTCGGCCGATACTCAGCCTCTCTACCACCTCCTCTTCCAGATAGGGATCCGACACCTTTAGGTCTACTCTGAACGGCTCCAGCAGTTCGATCAATCGCTGCCCCACGTGCCCGCAGCCGATCAACCCCACTCGTTTCTCGGTGAGCTCCCCGTTGACAAAATCATCGTTTTGCGCATTGGCCCATTGCTCGATTCCCGCCATCATTTGCCGATATACCGCACCGCCGTTGCGCAGACAGACGAGAACCAGGGCCAGGACCCACTCAGCCACCGGCGGAGCCGAAGCGATATTGTCGGTATCTATCACCCTCACTCCGAATTCTTTCGCCGCACCCAGATCGACATCTCTGCCGAACCGATCTCCCCGCACCCCGGCGATCTGCAGGTCGGGGGCTCCGGAGAAGACCACCCGATTCAGCTCTGGAATACGCCCTCCCAAACGGATCACCCCCTGGACCCCCTGAAGCGCCTCGATCAACTCCGCCTCGCTATAAGGATCCTCCCTTTGCGGTTCCACTAATTCGGCGTGAGCAGCCAACCTCTCCCAGTCTTCCTCCCGCCCATACTGTCGACAGTCGACCAGCACTCTGGGTTTCATCTATCTCTTCCTCCTCTCCTTCTGTGCAGGGAAAGTTTCAACCACTGCCTCAAATCTTTCCTCTCCGGTTCCTCGAGCTGAATGCGCTTCATGGCATTCCAAACCCAAATAGAAACCAGCAGGAAGAGCCCGGCAGTGATGTAGAACACCGGTCGGAAACCCAGTTGCACTCCCAGGTATCCACCAACGCTCGGCCCCAGGGCCCAGCTGAAGGCATTGGCGCTGGTCAGCAATCCGAATGCCTTTCCCCGATCCTCCTCCGGCACGATGCGGGCGATGATAACGTTGGCCACGGGTCGGACAGCTCCGGTGGCAATCGCCCCCAGAACCATCAGTGTCCCCAGCGCCATCACCGTGGGAGACCATCCCTGCGCCGCCAGGAAAACGGCCGTCCCCAACAATCCTCCCACCAGCGTGCGCTGGGCTCCGATTTTATCGCTCCACCTTCCCATCAGCGCCGAAGAGAGCGCTCCCACCAAGCCCGCCAGTGAGATAACCCGTCCAGCCAACCCGACGATGTCGTCCGTCTCGGCCAACTGCTGCAGGAAGAGCGGCACCACCGGCATGGTGATCCCGAAGGCGAACTGGATCAGGGACAGGCTTATCATCATTATGAGAAACGGCCTGAGTTTGAGCAAGCGCACGGCATCTTTCCTAAAACCGCTCCCACTCTTCTTGCTCTCTTCCTGCGGTTCCCGACGAAAATCCTCCCGCACCCACAGCTGCACTGCCGCTCCCGCCAGCAGCACCATAATGCCCGAGCCCAGAAAACAGCTGTGATAGCCGAACCCCTCGATCAGCTCCCCGCCGATCAGGGGCCCCACCGCAGCCCCCAGCATGACCGCCCCCTGCATCATCCCCAGGGCGTACCCCAGGTGCTGCCTCGGAGTGGTGGTGGAAACCATCGTTATGCAGGCAGCCACCGTTCCCGCCAGCATCCCCTGCATACAGCGGGCGACCAGGAGTTGTTCGAGAGAAGTGACGTAGGCCATTAGTAGCACCGTTATCCCTCCTCCCAGCATCGCCCGGACCACCATCGCCTTGCGCCCGAAACGGTCGGCCAGCGCACCCCAAACAGGGGAGGAAATGGCCATGGCCAACCCCGCGGCAGTCCCCATATAACCCGCCCAGATGAGCGCCTCGTCGAGTCCCTCTACGTCGAATTCTTGTATGTAGTATGGTAGGAAAGGCTGGATCGCCTGAAAGCCGATGATGGCTATGAGCTGGCCGATCCAGAGAATGTAGAAATTGCGCTTCCAGGGAATTTCCATGGTGTACAAATAAAGAGCGTTCCCCTTTTTGGGAAAGAGTCTCAGCCATTTTAAAGAACAAAAAAAGGGCGGGCGAGAGACCCGCCCACCCTTTACATCCATGCAAACCACCTCAACGCAGGGCAGAAACTCCCCCACCCTTGATTGCCCGAGCGACTTCCTTTTCAACGTCCTTCTGCTTCACCATGGTGGTGTCGCCGATCGTCTCCTGCACCAGGATGCCGTGCGCCGCACCCCACTGTACCGCGTCTTCGGGGCCCTTGCCCTTGAGGGTGGCGGCAATCACGCCGGCGGCAAAGGAGTCGCCTCCACCGGTACGATCGGCAATCTCGATATTCTCGCGCACCGCCGCCTGGAAGACCGTATCCTGCTCCACGTCGTAGAGCACCGCTCCCCAGTTGATCCGGTCGGCGCTCAACGCGCCCCGCAACTGGGTGCCGATGAGCTTGAGATTGGGATAATCCTGGGCTACCTGGCGCAACATCTTGGTGTAGATCTCGAGCCATACGCCGAACGAAGCGTCCTTGGGCACCTTTTCGGTCTCGTACCCCAGAGCGTCGTCGAAGTCGTCCTGGTTACCCACCAGGAATTCCACGTGCGGCACGATGTTGCGGTTGATCTCTCGCGCCCTATCCTTGCTCGGTTCCACCTTGGAACGGTAGTTCAGATCGAAGGAGCGGCCAGCGCCGTACTCACCCGCCTTTTTCATCCCCTCCAGCGCCAGATCGGCCGTCTTCGGCGACAGCAAGGTGTAGATTCCTCCGGTGCTGAACCACCGGGTCCCCAGCTTTCCAAAGATGAGATCCCAGTCGACATCCCCGGGGCCCACCTCGCGCACCGGCGTGTGCGCCCGGTAGTACTCGGTCACCGAGGGCAGCACGCCTTTGCCCGCCCAGGTAAAATTGATGCCGTTGTGCAGGGTTCCCTTACCGTCTGTGCTGAAGTCCCCTTTGCCGGAGTTGTCAAACCAGATGATCTGCGAAGTGTCGATGCCGGCCTCGCGCAGCTGGTTTTCGATATTGCGGCCGATGCCGTCGTCCACCAGGGCGGTGATGACCGCCGTGCGCAGGCCGAAGCAATAGCTCAGCCCTTCCGACACGTTGGTCTCTCCCCCTCCGTGCCAGATGCGCGCAGTACGCGCCTTGGCCGTGGGCATCTGGCCCGGATCGAGGCGCATCATCACCTCGCCCATGGCAATGGAATCGTAGCGGGTTTCTTCCGCCGATTTGAGTTGCATAGCGCACATAGTTACAGATTCCTCCTCATTCGTCGACTGTGCGAATTTACGGTTTTGGCAGTCCTTCCAGCGCCTTCAAGTTTTCCTTCAGCATATCTTCGGTGAAGTAATGCTCTCCGAGTTGATTGCTGAAATAGGCGTCGTACGCCCCCATGTCGAAATGGCCGTGGCCGGAGGCGTTGAAGAGGATCACCTTTTCTTCCCCGCTCTCCTTGCACTTGAGGGCTTCGTCGATGGCGCCCTTGATCACGTGGTTGGTCTCGGGGGCCGGAATGAATCCCTCCGAACGGGCGAACTGCACGCCGGCGTCAAAACATTCGATCTGATTGAAGGCCGCGGGTTCGATCTCTCCCTCCTTGAGCAGATGGCTGGCTAGGGGGGCAGCTCCGTGGTAGCGCAAACCGCCGGCGTGGATCTTCGCCGGCACAAAGGTGTGTCCCAGGGTGTGCATGGCCAGCAGCGGCGTCAGGCCCACTCCGTCTCCGAAATCGTAGAGATACGCCCCGCTGCTCAGCGTCGGACAGCTGGACGGCTCGCAGGCGATGACCTTCATGTCCTCCTTTTCGCCACTCATTTTGTGCTGCAGGAAGGGAAAAGCCATGCCGGCGAAGTTCGAACCCCCGCCGAAGCAGCCCAACACGACATCGGGCAGCGCCTCTCCCGCCTTCTGCAGCTGTTTTTCCGCCTCCAGGCCGATGACCGTCTGGTGCAGCATCACGTGGTTGAGCACCGATCCGAGCGAATAGTGCGTGTCGTCCCGCTTGGCCGCATCCTCGACCGCCTCGGAGATCGCTATGCCCAGCGATCCGGGCGTGTCGGGATCCATTTCGAGGATCTTGCGCCCAGACTCGGTCTGCGTGCTGGGGCTGGGGATACAGGTAGCCCCATAGGTTTCCATCACCGCCTTGCGGTAGGGCTTCTGCTCAAAACTGACGCGCACCATGTAGACCATGCACTCGATGTCGAAAAGCTGGCAGGCGAACGACAACGCGGTCCCCCACTGCCCTGCTCCGGTCTCGGTGCTTATCCGCTTCGTCCCCTCAATTTTATTGAAGTAAGCCTGGGGGATGGCGGTGTTGGGCTTGTGGCTGCCGGGAGGGCTGACCCCTTCCCACTTGTAATAGATGTGAGCCGGGGTATCCAGCACCTTTTCCAATCTCCGCGCCCGGTAGAGAGGCGAAGGACGCCACATGGTGTAAATCTGGCGCACCTCGTCGGGGATCTCGATCCAACGCTCCTGTGACACCTCCTGCATGATCAACCCCATGGGAAAGAGCGGGGCTAAATCGTCCGGACCGATCGGCTCCCCGGTTCCCGGGTGCAGCGGCGGGGGCATCGGATTTTTGAGATCGGCCTGGATGTTGTACCAGTATTCGGGGATCTCCTTGTCTTCGAGCACGATCTTGGTCGGTTCCATATATATTATCCTCCCTATAGAGTGACTTTGACGCGCGCCTTACGGTCAATCGCTTTCTCCAGCGCCTGGAGCACGGCGACCGGCCCCAGCATGATTTCGGGCGTCTCTTTGGTCTTGCCCGTCTTGAACATCCGGCAGAACTCCCTGATACCCGTCAGGTAGCTGCTCTCGTCGGAAGTAATGGGTTGATCGACCCGCCCTTTCTCCCCGATTACGCTCAGGTGAAAAGGTGCCGATCCACCCCCAACCAAATTCATGGCCGCCATCGTCCCATTCCGGTAGATCAAATTGGCGGAGTGGTTCTTTTTCGCCCCTTTGACCGCCTCGACGTGGCTGATGTCGCAGCCGAGAAGGCGCATGACCATATCGACCTGGTGAATGCCGTAGAAGAAGATCCCCCCCCACTTGGACTTGATGTCGCAGGGACCGGTCGAAACGACCGCGTAGATCTCTCCCAGCTTGCGCACCTGCTTCTGGAGTTCCTTGAAGGATGCCTGTTTGGGCAGGGTCGAAAAAGAACAGACCGGCACTCCCAGTTCCGCCGCCCGGTCCAGAAAGCGCTTTCCTTCGGCCACCCGATAACAAAACGGCTTGTCTATGAACAGCGGCATCTTCGCCTCGAGCAGAGGCGCGGCAGCGGGCAGGTGCAATTTACCGTGCCGGTGATCGACCGCCGCGGCGTCCACCTGTCCGACCATGTCGACCGGCTCTTTGACGATGTGGGGAATCTCCCCCGCCTCTGCCGCCTTCCGGGCATAGGCCCTGGTCTCCCCCCACACGTGGGTCACCCGCACTCCGGGCACCCGCTTGTCGACGTTGATGACCTTGGCAATGGCCGCAGTATGGCTATTTTCAGCTCCGACAATGCCGATATTGAGCATGCTCTCCCTCCTCATTTTTCTCCGAACGACCACAGCTTGAGCACCGTCTTTCCCAGTACCCACTCCAGGTCTTCGGGGGCGATGAATTTCATCTGGTCGCGCACTACCTGCAGCGTCTGCGGGTATTCGGCGTTGGTCAGACAGACCGGCCAATCGGTGCCCCACATGACTCGCTGCGCTCCGAACGCCTGATACACCTCCTCAGCCAAACTATGAGTGTCCGTCCACGGGTAATCCTGCTGGGAAATGGACCAGGTGTGGCTGATCTTGACGTAAACTCTCGGGAAGCGAGCCATCTCCACCAGCCGACTGCGTCCCTCCGCGTCCTCCGGGTGCACGTCCGCCATGTGATCGATGACCGTATCCAGATCGGGGAACTTCTCCAGCAAACGGGCCAGGTCCGGCAACCGTTTCGGGCCGGTCAGGATCAACATGGGCACGCCGAGTTCCTGAGCCCGGGCGAAGAGCGGCACCATCAAGGGACCGGTGAACCAGTCATCCGCCCCGTTCCCAGCAGGGCTCAGACGCACCCCGTGGAGACCTTTCTCCTCGGTCCACATGCTCAGATGGTCCGGAGCAGCCGGATCTTCGGGGTTCACTCGCCCCACCCCCATGAACTTGTCGGGATACTGCTGGATGACGTGGGCAACGTAGCTGTTGTCCCAGCGATAGTGGATGACCTGGACCAAGACCGTCTTCTCCACCCCGTTGGCCGCCATGTGCTCGAGCAGCATCTCGGGCGTCCGGTCCTCGGAAGGTGGATTCTGATTCTCCGCCGGCCAGGGGAAGGCCGGATCGTTCTTCCATACGTGGACGTGCGGATCGATAATGCGCAACGGACTTTCCTTTCCAAGAAGGCGGTGATTCCCGCCAGCAGAGGGCATTTTCCCTTCACTAAAGAAAAAAAGGATAGCAACCTCCCGAGCCACTGTCAAGCGACCCGGGAAGCTCAGCGCAAATCCCGGATGAAGCGGGCGGCGTAGGAGCGCACCTCCCTGCCGTTGAGCACGTGGAAGCGACGCAGACGATCGACCGTCGCCGCCGAAAAACGCTTGAGCGGGAGATGCACCAGCTGGCGCCCAAAGCGCCGCGCCAGCCGTCGCCAGGAAAGCAGTGGTGGAGTCGGTGAGACGACGGCTACACGCTTCTCACGAGAGTGGAACAGAGCCCCCGCCAACAGGCGCTCTTCTGGACTCTCGGTAAAATCAAAACGCTCATCGCTCCAGACATCTGGGATGGGGCGCGGGGGGAATATGAAGAAACAGCCCCCATAAACGGACTGCCCGATCCCCGGTCCCACCATATTCTCCATGAAGTGGGTGGCAAAGAAGCAGAGCGTCGATTCTTCCTGATGTTCGGCGTACCAGGTGCTGCACCAGGAGAAACGGTCCGGGTCCGCCGGTGTTTCGAATAGGAAGACTACCACCTCGATATTTCCCCGCGATGGGGGCATTTCGCGAACGTACAGATCCCCGGTGTGCCAATTCCTCAGGGTTTCGCGGATGTCGAGCCCGTCTTTCAGCGAAGCGGTGAACTTCTCATTCCTGACCTGATCCTCGCCGATGGCCAATCGGGCCTGCTCGCGGACATGCTGCTGGAAACTCTCGATCCGCTGGTCTTCCGGAGGATAGGAACACTGTCCGAAAGGATCCCACAGCAGGCTCCACTGCGCCTTTCTGGGAGGCGGGGGGTTCGGCCTGAGCGGCAACTGTCGCCAGATGCGCGGCACTCCCTGCAACCGGTTCTTGCACTTTTGCACCTCCCCGTCCCCATCCACCACCTGATCGATACCCATATCGATGTCATCCATGGCCGAGGGCATCCGCTGGGGAGGGTATTCACACGCCATTTCGACCAGCGCCAGGGCGAAATCGTCTCCGACCACCTGTTTGGCCCCCAGCGCCAGATTGTACAGATCCGGCGTCAAGCGGCGATCCATCAGCGTCAAATTGCGGACGTATTTGAGCAGCAGGCTCAGAGTTTGGGGCGTCAGCCAGCGCTCCTCGAGTTCCCGTCCTCCCCAACCGTCCCGCGCTTCCAAAAGCAATGCCTTCACCCCATCGACAGCCAGGGAGTCATCGGCAAGTAGCTCCGCTCGACGGTGTTCATACAGATAGGTTATGTAGGGAAGCTCCCCGAGGACGAAGTACAGGCTATTCTCGCTCACCCTCTGGAGCTTCGGCATCCCGGCCATCGAACTGTGATCGGCGAATTTCTCCCGCATCCGATACGCCTGGCGGATCCAGGGCCAATCCTCCACCGAACAGACGAAGACCACCCGCTCGTACTCCAGCTCCAGACGATGGAGTTCGTAGGCCATGCGCCGGGTGCGGCTCTGCCGCTGGCTGCCCTCCTCGGGCGCCGGTAGAGCCGGCAGCAGAGCGGCCAGGAACTTCTCCAGCATCACCTCTTTGAGCGCGTAGGGATCCGGAAGAGTCAGGCCGGTCTCTTCATAGGAAGCCACCTCCAGATCGACGTAGGCTCGATCCGCTCCTCGCTCCATCGCCTGGCGAATCCCGGCGATCACTCCCTGGCAGGGGTCGATCGGGGCGTAGGAGATCTCCCCTTCGAGAGATATTTCCCGCTGCAGCACCGCGCTGACCTGGGGCAGGATCCCCACTCCCTGCTCCACCGGATCGGCGAACGACGGGGGCAGGGGAACGGCCAGGCAGTCGAACGGCTCTCGGCGCAGACGGCGGCGCACTTCCAGGGCGAAATCCGCGCTGCCGTAGACGATAGGCAGAACCGTTAGGCGGGGGCTGAGATCGAGGACGTCGTTCATGCCAGTCGGTCGTCGTCGTCCATCCCGGGATTGAGCGGATCGTCATCTTCAAAGAAGAAATCCTGCAGATCGATCGACGGATGTTGCCCTCCCAGACTTTGCTTCCGCTCCTGTGCCAATCGGTCCAGATCCTTCGCCTCCTCCCCCAGCACGCGCACCAGAGCTTCCCCCCAGGCGGCGTCCATGGAGAGCGGATGGCCCTCTTCCTGGGCCAGCCGTTTGAGCGCGTAGCGGACGATGTGGATGCCGTCGCGGGGAGAAAAATCCAGATCCAGGCGGTGGGCCTGCTGCAGAAACTCTACGGTGATCTGGAGTATTTCCTCTTCGGCAAAGGGCAAATGATAACGCAAAATCTCCATTTCATCCCCTTTGCTGGGAAAACCGACGGTCAGCGTCGGCTGCAGCCGCGACAGGATGTAGTCGGGGACCTCGTAGGTCGATTCGTCGTCGTTCATGGTCACACAGCAGCGGAAGTCCGCAGACGCCGGGATGGTGATCCCGGCGATTACCGACTCCACGTACCGACGATGATCGAGCAGCGGGGCCAGGGAAGCCCAGCTCTTCTCGTTCATCCGGTTTCCCTCGTCCAGCACGCACACTCCTCCCCTGAGCATGGCCGACACCAGAGGGGAGGCGTGGTAGGAGATCTTCCCCGATTCCGCCAGCACCGGGGTCACCAGCAGATCCTCCGGCCGGGTGTCGCTGGTGCACTGGTAGATATAAAGCGGCTGCCGGCGACGATTCGCCCCGGCCATGGCCAGGGTCGTCTTGCCTATACCCGGAGGTCCTATCAGCCGCGGCGAGAGCGGCAGGTCCCGTTTGTCCAGCACCATCCAGCAGGCCAGCAGTTCGCGCAGCGTCTCCTCCTGACCGATCCACTCCTGCTCCTCGGCTATGGGAGGACTGAGCTGCAGCTCTACTCCGGCGACCCCGACCTTCTCTGCCCTGATTTCCGTCATCTATTCCGTTCCCCTCAAAACAGATTCACCTCTGCCTCGGGCCACCCCGCCTGTTTGCGAGAAGGCCGGCAAGTTGATAATTTTATTGGTCTTTCTTCGCCCCATCCCCCCAACCGCGAGGCGCCAAGATGCCCCATCGGAGCTGCTTTACCTTTCGCACCCACGGAGGAGTCTGCGCCGGCGAACGCTGGCTCTACGACGGCGACCAGCCGATCGCTCGCCTGCAAGACGATATCGTCGAACAGCCGGAGCAAAATCTACGCTATTTCGACCAGGTTCTCAAGCCGGTCGAACTGCGCCAACTGCGCCTCACTCCGGGTGGGCCTCCCCTTGTAGCCGGGGTCCAGCTCTACTGGAAAATGGGCGCCGTCATCACCTCCGAGCTACTCGCAGTCGAAGTGGAAGGCCAGGAGACCGAACGGCTGCAACTCACCGTCGTCACGCGCGATCCCGGCGGGGTGGCCACCTCGCGCCGCATTCTCACCCTGACCTACGACGGCGAACTGGAGTCCTACGTCTACGACTTCAAAGCCCATCTCGAAATTCACAGCCCCGAATTTTTCGACAATCCGCAACAGCGGGGCAATTCCGATCAAATCCGCTTCGAATACTCCGATCCCTGGTACAACGCCGTCCCTGCCCCTTCCGTCGAGTTCCCCGGCGTGTGGGAGAAGCGCTACTCGCATCTCCTCGCCGAGCCGGCCGACGGCAGTGTCTGGCAGATGCCGCTCAACCACATGGCCACCGGCATCCCCAGCCCACAGTCCTTCAAACCGAATGGCCTCTTTGTCCTCGGGTATGAAGAGGGAAAAAATCCCGCCTTCGAATTCGTCGGCGACACCGCAGCTCGCACTTCCGCCTCCGTCTGCAACTGGGGCTACGACATTCATCTGGGCGCCGGCTACTCCTACGAAGATCTCTACGCCCCGATCTGCGAAAATTTCCGCATCCGCCTGTGCTCCGATGCGCAAACTAGAGAGATGCTTGAAACCGCTCAACCCGTTCCCCGCGTCGAATACGGCGGCTTCACCGAACTCCCCATGTACGAACGCCACACCAGCTTTTCTCGCGGCATGGACCTGAGTCGACCGACGCCCGGCCCCACCGATCCCTGGCCCTGGCTACCGGCCGGAGAAGGAGCGGAATGGTGCCGGGATAAAGGGCGTTCCGACGACTTTTCCCTGAAGATCTCAAAAAACAGCTCCGGCCCCACCGAGTGGACCATGGACCGCGAGGGAGATGGCGCCTGGACCCCCGGATGGCTATCCACGACCGGCTTTAAAGTTACCGCCCATATCAAGACCCAGGGGGTAGTGGGACGCGGTTCCTGTCTGGCTCTGCGCTGGGTAGTTTACAACCACCCGGAGCGCTTCCCCTACATCTGTTCACAGAAATTCGTTGGCAGTCACGACTGGACCCAGGTCGAGGCGGAGATTCACGGCCCCCCCCCTCTTGGCGTCAGCGGCATCGCCATCGTCCTGCGCCAGGACGGCAGCGGCACCACCTGGTTCGACGACCTGGAAGTTGAAACCCTGCAAGGAGACTGATCCGTGTTCGATATCCTCATCAAAAACGGCACTATCATCGACGGCACCCGCGCCTCCCGTTATCGCGCCGACCTGGGCATCCAGGGGGACCGCATCCTCCAGATCGGCGATCTGGGCAACGCCGAAGCGAAGCAGACCATCGACGCCGCCAGGAAGATCGTCTGCCCCGGTTTTGTCGACGTCCACAACCACACCGACGGCTGGCTGCTCAAAGTTCCCAATTATAAGCCCAAGACGACCCAGGGATTCACCTCCGAGGTCATCATGGCCGACGGCATCTCCTACGCCCCGGTGGACGAACGCAACTGGCACGAATGGATCTATTTCATGCGCGCCCTCAACGCCATCCAGTTCGAGGAGTACACAGGCTGGAAGAGCTTAGCCGACTACATGGAACTCCTGGATGGCAGCAGCGCCCAGAACGCCATCACCCACATCCCCTACGGCAACGTGCGCGCCCTGACCTGCGGCTTCGGCCGTCAGCCGCTAGACGACTTCCAGATGTATGAAATCCTGGATGAGATCGAAAAAGGGATGGACGCTGGAGCGGTCGGCCTGTCCACCGGTCTGGACTATCCCGCCCACTTCTACGCGAGCACCGGCGAACTGATCGAAGTCTGTCGGGCCATGGCCGATCAGGGGGGAATCTACGTCAGTCACGTGCGCTACAAAAAGGGCACCATCCCTGGCATCGAAGAAGCGGTGGAGATAGGCAGGGAAGCCGGCGTTCCGGTCCACATCTCGCACATGAAGGCGACCACTCCCGAAGATACGGATGAGCTGCTCACCTACATCGACAAGGTGGCGACCCAGGAGGTGGATTTCACCTTTGACGTGTACCCCTACCTCCCCGGCTGTACCATGCTCAACTACATGCTCCCCTACGAGGCATTCGACGATGGTCCGCTGGCCATTCTCGGCAAACTCGGCGACCCCGGCCTGCGCGCCAAGTTCGCCCGCAGCCTGGAGAGCTATCCCCTGGAAAACGTCCACATCGCCTGGCTTCCCGGCCGCGAGAACGCCCCCTATATCGGCAAACTGCTCAGCGAATACATCGAAGCGGTGGGCAAACCACCAGCCGAAGCACTCAGCGACCTGCTGATCGAGGAGAACATGGCGGTGCTGCTGGTCTTCCACCACGGGAATGACGACCTGATCCACCCCTTCCTCGCCCACGAGAAGTACATGATGGGGTCGGATGGAGTCTACTTCCCCGACGGCGCAGTCCACCCCCGCCTGTACGGCTCGGCCGCACGGGTGCTCGGTCCCTGCGTGCGCGACCACCGCCTGTTCTCGCTGGAAGACGCCGTCTACAAACTCAGCGGCTTCCCCGCCGCCCGCTTCGGCCTGAAAGAGCGCAGCGTGCTGAAGGGGGGACACTTCGCCGACGTCGTCGTCTTCGACGCCGAAACCATCGTCGACAAGGCCACCTATCTGGAACCGCATCAGTTCTCGGTAGGCGTCGAGCACGTCCTGACCAACGGCGTGCCGGTCGTCGCCGCTGGGGAGCCGATCGACGATCTGCCCTCTCCCCGCCCCGGTCGCTACCTGAAATTCAACGAATGAGTCCCGACGCGGACGAATCGGCTCCTTCACGGGAATCCAAACCGGCGGAAAACCAGCTCACCCACGGCCCCCTTCTGCGCGCCATCCTGCAGCTGAGCTGGCCAATGATGCTGGGAAATTTCCTGCAGACCGCCTTCAATATCATCGACATGATATTCGTCGGCCGGCTGGGACCCGACGCCATCGCCGGCGTCTCCATGAGCGGGGCGATGATCCATGCGGTCATGACTCTGGTGATCGGCGTCGACATGGGCATGCGGGCCATGGTCTCCCGCTTCTTCGGTTCGGGGGATCGAGAACTGGCCCTGCGGGTCGCCGGACAGGCGCTGCTGATGGGAGGGGTTCTGACCATTATTCTGGCCAGTTCGGGGATCTTCTGGAGGCGGGAATTCCTGGAGCTTCTCGGCGCCGCCCCCGCCGTCGTCGAACAGGGCAGCGGCTATCTGATGATCCTCTTTTCAGGGGTCATCACCATGGTCTACATGTTCTTCGTCAGCGGCATCCTGCAGAGCATCGGCGACGCCCGCACCCCCATGCGGATCGGGGCCATCGCCTTCGCCGTCAACATCGTCCTCGACCCCCTCTTCATCTTCGGGTACGGCCCGATCCCCGCCCTCGGTGTCAAGGGTGCCGCCCTGGCCACGGTGCTGTCGCGCGGCCTGGCCGGCCTGCTCCTCCTGCGCGCCCTCTTCACCCACGCCGAATTCCGCCTCCGCTGGCACCATCTGCAACCGGACTTCACCCTGGTGCGCCGCATCCTGCGCATCGCCCTGCCCGGTTCCGCCCAGATCGCCTGCTACAGCACCTCGGACGTTTTTGCCACCCGCCTGGTCGCCGTTTTCGGCACCGCCGCCGTGGCCGCCTTCGGGGTGACCGGACGCTGCGTTATGGTAGTCATGATCGTCGGCTTTGGCCTGGGAGGGGCGACAGCTACCATGGTCGGCCAGAACCTGGGAGCTAATCGGGCCGATCGCGCCGAACGCAGCGTCTGGCTCATCGCCGGCCTCTACACCGCCTTCCTGGTAATCGCGGCGGGTCTGTTTTTTCCCTACGCCGGCGAGATCATCCGACTTTTCACGCAGGACGCCGAAACCGTCGCAGTCGGGACTATCTGCCTGCGCATCTCCACCCTCGGCTTTTTTTTCATCCCCCTCAACCTGGTATTCGGTCGCGCCCTGCAGGGAGCTGGCGACACCATCTCTCCGCTGGTCATGACCGCATTCGCCCGTCTTCCCCTGCTTCTGGGACTGCTCTACGCTCTCCCCCGGTACACCGACCTGGGGATCGACGGGCTCTGGTATGGATTTCTGCTCACGGGAATTGTAGAGGGTTTGCTCAAACTGATCTGGTTCCAGCGGGGAAAGTGGAAGACGCAGAGGGTATAGAAGCAGTTTCACAACCTACCTTGCCCCAGCTGGGAGCCTGGGGGTCGTGCAACCGCTTCTTATCAGATGACCCCTTCTCCCCGCAGCCGTTCCCGCTCCTCTGCCGCCACCCCCAATAGCCCTCCCAGCACCTCGTCGGTGTGCTGACCCAGAAGAGGCGCGGGCTCTCCCAGTTCAACCTTATCCAGGGAAAACTGCAGCGGGGAATTCGCCACCACTTGAGATCCGGCACGGGGATGTGTCATTTCCCGAAGCATCCCCCTGGCCGCGACCTGGGGATCGTCGAAGATCCGCTCCACGTCATTGATCGGCCCGCAGGGGATCCCCGCGTTCCCGAGCAACTCACACCACTCCTCCACCTTCTTCATCTTCAGGGGACCGGCCAGCAGCGGTTCCAGTTCGGCGTGATTTTCGGTTCGCAGGGCATTGCTGGAAAATCGGGAATCATCGACCAGTTCCCGCAGCC
>Ga0233430_1000520_pt1 | contig 70381 bp, 62 predicted proteins | sample SI_118_April2016_2_FD_179883 | JGI IMG/M metagenome (GOLD analysis project Ga0233430, IMG submission 179883) | Seawater microbial communities from Saanich Inlet, British Columbia, Canada - SI_118_April2016_150_MG | ecosystem: Environmental > Aquatic > Marine > Inlet | place: Canada: British... | reverse complement strand
GCAAAGGGCTCCAGAAACTCCGCCAAGTCCGGCAAGGCTTCAGTCGAGGCTTTCAGAGGCATAGTATCTTCCTGTTTTCAGTAAAAATACCCAGTCATTTTACAGTCGGCAAAGTAATACTAAGCCTCGAATCCCCTGCCGGTATCCACCACCTCCGCGCCGGGGTTGGCATGAGCCAGCGATCCTCTCATTACCGGACGCTCCCCCTCTGCGATCCTCACCATCAGACGGGCGGGTACGGAGTAGCCATCCATGAAGGCCAAGAGACGTGGGAAGAGAACTTCGCGACGGAAGAAGAGCTGCTTGAAAAAGTAATGGAGCAAGTGTGATGAACCGTTCTAAGTAGTCATTCAAAAGAAATGGTAAATTCGTTACCTACGTTAAGGAAGATGTTCCCGAGTTCGTCTTGTAGCTTTTCTATCGCCTGATAGGCTTTCCAGGGTAACCATTTGTATTTCACGAAACGCCATAGGATCTCGATGATATTTAGTTCCGGTGAATAGGTGGGCAAGGGGAAGAGTTCGGCCTTATACTGCTCCGTCCAGTGTTCCTCGTGGAGTTGAAAGAATTCACTGACATGAGTTGGAGCATTGTCGATCACAATCACCTTGCGACGGGTGGGATCCAACGAGGAGAGAAAATCCGCAAACACTTCTACCAGCACGAAACGATCCACGTATCCCTCGATCAGATAGGAAAAAAAGGTATTGTCTCGGGTCAAGAAACCCAATGCATTTAGATGGAGACTGCGGGCGGTCTCCAACTCGATCGTCTCTCCCTTTTTCTGCCATCCATAGGGGATGTTGGGCTGCAAAGAGAAACCCGATTCATCGAAGTAATAGAGATCCAATTTCCCTTCATCCGCTAAGCCTTGGAGGATTTTGAGTTCGTTTTTTTTTCGGCAAAAGCCGTCTTATCTCGCTTCGAATGCAGGGAGGTGCGCGCCCGGTGATAGCTATACCCCCACCGCTTGAGGGCTCGTTTCAAGGTGCTGCGGCTGACCGTCTTGTCTAACTCTTGCTCAATGCGCGCTAAGATGGTTTTGGGTTGGTTGGGGGCTTCTTTCACCCAGGCTTCGATGGAAGGACGATCCTCCTCGCCTAACCGGGAGGGACGTCCGCTTTTCGGTTGATCGCGCAAGCCGTCGATCCCCTCCGCTTCATACCGGCAGATCCAACGATAGACCGTGTTGTAATGGACATCGAGAAGTCGGCTGATGGTGGAGATGGAATACTGCTGGGCATTGAGCTTGACACTTTGGATGCGCTTGAAGTAGGGGCCGTTGCAAGGGGGGCCATGCAGTGCGGCATCTAATTCGTCGAATTGATCGGACGTCAGGGATAGGGTTCGCATACACACCAGATCCTCAAACAGAGAAGAATTTAGAAAAGGGATAACCGACGTTCAGCACCCTATACAATGAATATAGGAGAATCAGATCACCTTTACCAATTCTTTCGATCTACTACTTACAAACTGGCACCGCTGGGCCAGCCCCCTGGCCTATCTACTGGCCTCTCTGGCCGGCTGGTACCTCCTCCGATATGCTGGCATCCCCTTTCTGCAATCTCTCTTAAAGGAGGCTCTGATCCCATGAACATCAACCAGTTCTTCCCCACCACGTATATCAAAGCGTCCGACCTGGGCGACAAAGAATTCCACGTGACGATCACCGGCTGGCGCCTGGAAGAGATGACCGACCGCAACCAGCGGAAGTCCCAAAAACCCGTCCTCTACTTCCAGGGCGCCGGCAAGGGCCTGGTGCTCATCAAGCATAACGCCGGCGTCATCGGCGCTCTGTATGGCCCCAACCTGGAGGATTGGGTGGGCAAGCGCATCACCCTCTACATCGAGCGCGATGTAGAGGCCTTCGGCAAGATATACGATTCGGTCTGGGTCCGCCCGAAAGCACCGCCAGCGACCAACGGTACGGCGGCCGACACCCGATTGCCCGAAGAGCCGCCCGATGATTTCGATCCTTCCGCGACGGAGACCACCTCCCCCAGCACCCCACCGCCCAAGGAGGGCTTTGACGAGACGGACATGCAGGCCACCCGTCCCACCCCTCCTGCCGGCGATGATCCGGAAGCAGAGAAAACCAAGCTACACGCCGACTGCGCCGGCCTGATCCCTAAGATGCCCCAGGAAGAACAGGCCTCTCTGGAAAAGACCCTGGGGGCGCTTCACACCCTCCCCGATCTGAAGGGGTTCAAGACCTACCTGTTCAACCGGCTCCGAGGAGAGACGAAGCAGGAAGCGCCGGCCGGTACCCAGTAACCCACGTCCCGCTCAACCACGGAACGGACGTGACAGGCTGGCTGGGGGTGCTGTTGAGGCGCAGCGAGGAGCCCCCAGCCAGCCTCAACAACAGAAATCAGGGGAGACACTCATGAAAAACCGCACGATCTACGCCGACAGGAACGGCCGCCTGCAGGTAGTGCCCGACCGGCATCTCAAGCAGACCGTCCCCCCGCCGACGCCACGGCGGCCACCGAAAAGACCGGTCGATCGAAGCGAGATCCGCAACGACCAGATCCGCAACAGAGTAAAACGGATCGACGAGTTCATTCGGGTTGAGAGGAACTGGAGGGAGAAGGTATTCCCTCACGACCCCCGGAAGCGGGCTCGGAAGGTTGAGCAGTGCGACAAACGCCTGGAGGATCTGCAGGCGCTGCGCGATTACATCCGCAAACTGGAGCAACAGGCCGGCGTACAGACTGACCAGGGGAGCCTCCTGTGAGTGCTCTCCCCCGGCCCATGGAAGAGGAGCATCAGCGCAGCCTGGATTTCCTGCGCCGGATCACTCGGGATATCCGCCAGATGGACGAGGATCGCCGCCGGCGTTGGACGGAACTCGAAGAGCGACTGAAGCCCTATGTCACTGAATCTGCTGCCTAATCCGCTGGATTACAGCCGACGCGCCGGTACCTGCCCCTGTGGGCAGATAGGCCGACTGTACCTGCTGCGCGGCCGGCTGGTCTGCTCGTCGTGCTATGCCGGTGCCGAGATGGAGGTAGCAAAGGAGGTGGAGTTGACCTGGCAGGCAGAGAAGGGACAGAGGGGGCGATGAATAACTGCTTCGCCTTCAACCGGGAGATGGAATACGAATTGAAACGAGATATATCACCCCGCATCCTGGGGGCCTGTTTGTCGGTAATGAGGTACATGGCGATCCATGCCAACCACACCCCCGGCACTTATCTGGGAGGGGTTGTTGGACGAGGAGAAATGGTCACCTCCGTCGAAAATCTGGAGAAAGAAACGGGCTTGAAAACCAAAACGCTAAGGAACGTTTTGAAGGCTCTAAAGGGGGCAAACAAAGTGGCAGACAAAGGGGCAATCAAAGGGGCAAACACGCCGACGCTGTATCACATTGTTAATTATGACGGTTGGGACGCCTTCTCCGCAAAAGAGGCAATCAAAAGGGCAAACAAAGGGGCAGACAAAGGGGCAACATCAAAAGAAGAAGTAAAAGAAGAAAAAGAAAGAAGTACTTCTACCCCCCCTACCCCCCCATCGGCCCCACAGCAGGGGGGGGTAGAAAAAGAGGGGGATTCTTCCGAAGAGAAAAAACCTGAACTGATCGTCCTACCGTTCCGGAAAGCGCCTGCCCGAGAATTCCGTTCCCGCCTGGCCGACCTGGGCTTCCGCTACCACGACGATGAGCGGCCGCCGGCCTGGATAGCCCCCTGGAGCGAGCAGCGAGAAGCGGTGGCCCTCGAAGTGGAACCCCTCCTCATTGCTCCGGAGGAACGACCGAAGTTCATCGAGCGGACAACCGAACCTATTCCCGATCTCCCGCCGACAGACCCACGCCTTCAGCCCGTCCTGGCTCAACTGAAAGCCAACCTACCCCCCAGCGTCTTCCAAAACTGGTTCAACGCGCAAGTCGCCTCCCTGGAGATCTCCGGCAAGGATGTCATCTACTGGACGTTCTCGAAGGAAGGCGCAGCAGCAGCCGAAAAGCTCCATCACCAAACCCTCCAGGACGCCTTCAAGGCCCTGAACAAACATCCCGACCACATCCACTTCCGCAGTCCGGACTCAGCCGGATGAAACCAGAAGGAGCGGTCCTATGCTACCTCAGCGCAGTCCACCACCCTAACCCAGACAAAAAAGTACCCGAGCCGGTGCTGATGGAGAATCCGTCGTGTCTGGTGTCGCGTGGTCAGTCCTGCCCTGCTGCAATACAGACTGTCACAATCCAGACGACGGAAAATAGGGATCAGCCGCAAGCCTGCAGGGGGTCGGGGAGACCTCCTGCAGGGCCGACTCGGCACTTACAACCGAAAGATTCAAAAATGAGATGCTTCCTTTGCGACACCGCCCTCGAGGGCGAGTACCAACTCCTGGATCCCCACACCGATCCGGTACCCCTCTGCAATACCTGCTTTGGAGAGCCGTCAGAGACGTTCTACGCGGTAACGATCGATCAACAGGAACTGGGACAGATTCGCTGGGCCATCGCCGGGAAGAAGCGAAAGGAAGAAAGAGAAGCCGCATGACCACGACCAACCTCCCTCGCGCTCTCCAGATCGCAGAGCCCAAGTACTCCAAAAACTATCGGCGCGCCGACTACGACGGGGCAAAATGCCAGACGAAAGATTGTCCAGGTACTCCCCGATCTGACGGCTACTGCATCTCCTGCTATGCCCGTCGCCGAAGGAGAGCGGCATGACCTTCTACGTCCAACTCACTCCCGACGGAGTAGCCCACGAGCCTGCCGGAGGTACCACCCTCTGCGGCCGTCCTCTCACCCTCGACGCCACCGAGTCCTACGACGCACCCCGTTCCCTCTGTCGTCGCTGTGCGGCCATACGAACGCAGCAGGACAGCATACAGCAGCAGGAGCAGAGACGCGGCTGAGGATGGAGCAGGCACGACGAGAGCGAGAGGAGATGGAAAGGATGACGGAAATGGAGGAAGACCGGCGGATACGGAAGACGGCCCTGGAGCTGGTGGCCGAGATGGCGCCGGGACTGCGGAAACTGCTGGAGGCGGCGGGATAATGCGGCTACTGAGGCTCCATCTCATCAACTCTCAACAGGACGAAACCCCTCACCTTCTCAGTAGAAATCAGGAGATCGATTTTTTCCTTTTCCCCCAGATTCCCTGGGGTCCGTTTCAGACAGGCAGGCACTTTCTCCTGGCTCTGTCCCGTCTGAAAAGTCTCCGTTACCGTCGTTCTGATGACACAACCACTACAGCGGACGGTGTTGCCACATCCCTCCGGGAGAGTGGCATACTCGCATTCAAAGACTTCCCCTTTTTTGGCCCCCTCCATGAGCGGCAGGTCCAACTGGAAGAGCTTGCGAATCGCCTCATTGGCCATCTGCACATTCTCCCCGGAATCCATTACCAGCACAGGCTCAGGAAGTCCATCGATAAATTCCTGCAGCGACATTCCTCCCTGGGCAAAGAGATGGAAAGAACACTCGTCACATATACTGTGGGTGATAACTCTGTGCCAATCTCGGGTTCCCTAGGGACTTCCCCCATATCCTTTTTGCACCAGGCGCATTGCCTTCTCATGGTCACCTCGCTTTTCCTAAGCGCCGTGTCCTACCCAGAAAAAACGTGAAAGACGGAAAGAATGCAACCGACAGGGGTTCTCTAAATCTGCTGGGGGAGGCGGGATGACACAGCTCACCCTTTTCGCTGCGCCGACAAAACCCCGGCCGAAGCGCACAGCCTCCCAAAAACGCGGGTATCACTACGACCATTACAGCCGCCATATGGGGATGGACCCCTACGATCCCAGAGAATGCCGGCGTCGTATCCTGGCCGCCCTCGAGGATGGCGAATGGATTGATTTCCCCGAGATGTGTGGCATTGTAAAAATGCCCACCAGGGCCATCGGCCACATGCTGGATCTGCTGATCCAGTGGGGGACGGCTGGAGAAGACGGAGATGTATTACGTCGAGCCAGGCGAAGACAGGCACGTCCACCCGCCCAATGATCGCTACCGGGGATTTGCGTTCGGGTACCGGAGACTGGAGAAGGCGTGATGATCCAGATTCCCTGTTCAGTCCCCCTGGACGTCAGTCGGTGCGACCTTCTGGGTGCTGGCCGTGTCCTGCATAAAGGGCAGCGAACCCGTCTTCAGATCCCTGAAAAGAAAGATCAGGGAGACGATGAGAATGACAACCAGGTAGAGAAAGCCAACTTCATTGAACCAGCTTCTAAAGTTCTCTCGGCGTGGGATGTCCATAGCGGCATGCTCCGAAAGGGGGGATGCCGAGAACGTACCAAACGGAGAGAACCGATGTCAAGAAAAAAACCCCTGGATTACAGGCCGTTCTGCTGAGCCTACTGGAGGAATAGACGATGGCCAAACTGATGGAGAAGGAGGGATAATGCAGCTACTGAAGCTCTACTTCATCAATTCTCAAAAGGACGACGCCGTTCACTTTCTCGGTAGAAATCAGGAGACGAACTTCCTGTTCCTCACCCGGATCGCTTGGTATCTGTCTCAAGCAAGCAGGTACTTTCTCCTGACTCTGCCCCGACAGAAATGTCTCTGTTATCGTCCTTCTGATGGCACAACCGCTACAGTGAATGGTGCCGCCGCATCCCTCCGGAAACCTGGCATATTTGCACTCAAATACCTCTCCTCCTTTGGCCCCTACGTTGAGCGAGAGATCCTTATGCAAGAGTCTGCTTATCTCCTTATTGGCCATCTGGACATTTACATCGGAGTCCACTGCCATCACGGGCTCAGGGAGTCCATCGAGAAATTCCTGCAGCGGCATTCCCCCCTGGGCGATGAGATGGAAAGCACATTCTTCACATATACCGTGGGTGATGACTCTCTGCCCGTCGGCCTCCCCGGACACTTCCCCCATATCCTTTTTGCACCAAGCGCATCGTTTTCTCATGGTCGCCCCATCCCTGTTTCCTCAAGCCAGCGCTGGGCTTCTTCCACCGAGCGGAAGCTCCGACTACTCATAGTGATCCGGGATTCCGTCATGGCTTCCCACATGCGGGAAAGACCGAAGTCGACATCCCGAGAAAGTACAATCGCACACCTCCGTCCCCCGAACTCCTCCGACCGGCTGGCAACCAAATTGGAGATGGCTCGGATCTGGGGGGTGTTGAAATCCCGCTGGTCAAGGTCTCGGTGGTTGATCAGGATGGGTACCCCTGTATCCCAATCCGGATGGGAAAGCAATTCCGCTGTAAAGGTGACAAACCCATCCACAGAGGCCTTTCCTCTCGTCTGGACGGCCAAGTGTGGTGGTTTTTTTTCGAGGGTAATCGTGTGTTCCATGTGCGATACGATACGGCATCACCAAGGGAATCACAAGTACCCTTTTGGATCTTCCAGAATGGGTTACAGCCGCCCATACTGAAGAGCCATAGCAAGGCGGAGCGTCCAGCTGAGCCTACTGGAGGAATAGACGAAAGGAAAATACCATGCAAATTCTATCCCCAGTGCCATAAAGAGTGTCCTAAAAATCTCCGTAATACGCCCGGTTTTCCTCTATGGGCTGGGCTTCCGATGTATTAGATGGGGATATCGAGTCCATGTCCCTGAAGAGGAAAACCAAGGCAGCAAAAACAAGACCAATGAGATAGAGGTAGCCTACATCTTTCAACCATCGTATGAAGCTCTCTCGAGGTGGCACAATCATAGCGAAAATGCTCCGGTAACAGGTGGGTCATCAGAAACATTTCGCAACATACCCGGCCTTGTAAAACAATGTCAAGATTAACAGAGAAAAAACTCGGGATCACATGCGGTCCTGGAGGAATCAGACGATGAGCGAAAAAGAAATCCACTTCGACATCCGGCTAAAAGATTCTGTCGACGGTCCATTCAGCATCCACGTCGTTGAGCAAGGGGATTTTTATATCATCGACGGCCTGGGAACCACCTCCCTGAAGCTCCCCACAGACCACCAGGCGCTGGGAGAAATCGCCGAAGTGATCCACCTCCTGATCAACCGCGGCGATGATGTTCGCGATGATGACGACTATCCGGATGCGAGACTGGAGGACGACAACTGTCACACCTGCGGAGGACAAGGATTCGCCGAATACCTGGACTGCCCGGAAGCATGGGGTGAGGGCTGCCCGTCAGAGAAGAACCACCTCATCACCTGCCCCAACTGCGGCGGATCAGGAAACTCGAAGGACTGCTCGGTGTGGTGATGCTCTACTGCTAGCGTCACCTCACCTGTGAGGCTTGTGCCCACTGGCAGGGCCAACCCGGCGACGAGTCGGCCGAGTGCCACCATCCCCTCAGCTGGAGAGGGATCGAATACACAGACGACTCTTTCGCCGGCTTCTTGAGGAGCTACCGGTATGCGATGGGATGCAAGATGCACACGCTGAAGGAAGGAAACTGATGGCCAAATACGCTGCAAAAACCACCGTTACCGCCGACCGCTCCAAGCAGGAGATCGAGGCGACTCTGGAGCGTTACGGGGCCACCGAGTTTATGTATGGTTGGCGGGAAAAAGAGGCTGTCATCGGCTTCAAGATGCAGGGGAAGATGGTCCGTTTCCATCTGCCTCTTCCTGACCGGAATGACACAGATATCATCCGCACGCCTACTGGCAAATCCCGCACAGCAAAGCAAGCAGAAGAAGCCTACGCTCAGGAGGTATAACGGCGCTGGAGGGCGCTGGCCCTGGTGATAAAGGCCAAGCTGGAAGCGGTGGCCGATGGGATTACCACTTTTGAAGCTGAGTTTTTCGGGAAGATCGTCCTGCCCACCGGCCAGACGGTCGAAGAGGTGATGTTGCCAAAGATCCAGCAGATCTACGAGACCGGCCAGATGCCGCCGCTGCTGCCGATGACGGCCGGTAACTGATGGACAAGTGAGAAGCAAAATGAAAGATAATCAACGAGAATCGAGATGATGGAATTAACCCGACGAGAGAAAGAAAAGGCGGATACGATCGCCGGCACAATCAAGCATATGGTCGCCCAGGATCAGCGGATCCGCCAGCTGGAGGATATCGTCCAAGGCGTGAAGGATGCAAAGGGAATTCAGGATTTCGAAGTAGTGCAGCTGCAAGCCCTAAAGATGGAGGAAGAACGATGAGAACGAAACTAATCGCCGCCTATTACTCAACCGACGAAGCTGCTGTCATCCTGGGGTTCACGCCCTGGGCCATTCGGGAGATGTGCAAACGAGGAGACTTCCCCGGGGCCCGCCAGCTGGGCCGCAAATGGCGCATCCCCAAGCACCTGGTTGATCCTCAACTCGAGCCCGAAACAGTTGAGGTTACCTGATGGGCTCGGTCGTCAAGCGCAAAGGGAAAGACCGGAAGACGGGAAAGGAATTCACCCAGTATCACATCGTCTTTTATACCGGCGATAAGCGTTGGTCTGATAAGAAGAACGCCTGGGTCGCCCAGCAAAAGTGGGAAAAGGTTCCGCCGGAGCTCAATACCAAGCGCGGGGCCCGTCGCCTGCTGGCACAGCGAGAAACCGAAGTCCAGCAGGGGACCTACTTGGGCCATCGGAAGATTCTTTTTGCGGATCTGGCCGACGACTGGCTCGAAAAAGAGGTGGGACCCACCGCCAAGGAACAGACGGTGATGCGCTATCGTTCTATCCTGGAATGCCACCTCAAGCCCGCTTTCGGCTCCTCTTTCGTCGATTCCCTGCGCAACCAGGATATACAGGCGTTCGTGGCTCAAAAGATTGAGGAGGGGTTATCGGGCAACTACGTCGGCCAGTTGGTGGTCTACCTGCGCAGCATCTTCCGAACGGCCATCCATTGGGAATACCTGGTGCGCAACCCGGCCGAACGGATCAAGATCCCCACGCAGCAATCGCCGGAGATTCTCCCCCTCGATCCCTCCCAGGTGCGCCGATTACTTGAGCACGCGCCATCTCCCTATTACGCCCTGCTCGTCACGGCGATCTGGACCGGGATGCGCTTGGGCGAACTTATGGCCGCCCGATGGGCCAACCTGGATGAGGAGGGGAAGCGCTACTTCGTGCGGGAGAACATGACCAAGGCGCAGACGTTCTCCGCTCCGAAGTCGCCAGCCTCGAGGAAACCCGTGCCCCTCTCGCCGTTCGTCCTGAAAGCCCTACAGCAGCACCGGAAGGAGCAAACCGAATACCGGCTCCAGTTGGGCGATCGTTACCAGGACCAGGATTTGATCTTCCCCAACAGCCGGGGGAATCCCCGATCACACAACGAAGCATACCGAAAATACCAGACCATCCTAAAGGACGCCAGCCTGCCCCCTGCTCGCTTCCACGATCTGCGCCACACCTGCGCCAGTCTGATGATAAAGAACGGAGAGTCCCCCAAAACCATCCAGCTGCAGATGCGCCATACTTCTATAAAAATGACCTTCGATATCTATGGCCACCTATTCCCCGAAGACAAGGATGATGCCGTGGCTCGACTGGACGACTTGATATGGAAGAAGCCCCGTCAGCATACCCGGGGCTCCGTCTAACATCTATCTAATAAACTTTCGCTGAATAGGCCCTTATAGACCGTTAAAACCCTTCACAAACAAACATGATTGACTGGTCGTTTCCCCTCTGAAAACCCCCATAAAACAACGTCAATTTACATCAACCAATATACTTACAAAAAGAATGCGTTCTTCTTCCATTATGGCTCAATTGGTTAGCGTGGCGTAGAGCAGAACCACGGTGGAAACTTGTCCGATCACCCCCATCGCCTGCGTGAAGATCGACCAGTAATCGCGTTGGGGCTTCTCCTTTATCCAAATCCGGTCTCCGGGATCGATCTGCACCACATCTTTGGCCCGTTTCATCTCGCCGGTGCGCGCCTTGATGACCCGGATATCGTCGGAGGCTCGCCATCCCAATCCACCCGCCCTTTCTATGTAATCCCATACTGTGAGCGAAGGGGCATAGATCACCGCTCCAGGCTGGGCCGCCTGCCCGCTCACCGTGACGGTGCTCTGCAAAGCGGGAATAACAATCACGTCTCCCGGCATCAGCTGGATGTTCTGGGATTCATCTTCGTTATCGAATAGAGCCGCGAAATTGATGACCATTTGTCCCGGTTTTTCCCGGCTCTTCATGATGAAATACTGGTTGTCGTCTTCCGTGCGATCCGAGACCGGCACCGTTCTCAGGCGGGCGAACTCGGGATCTTTCCCCGCCTCGACGGCGACCTGATGGCGCACCACTCTCGCCTCCACGAGCGAGGCAAGTTCGGTGAACCCTCCTGCCCTTTCGATCACTTCTCGCAGCGTTGTGCCCTCCGGCTCCACCACGTAATAGCCGGGGAAGAGCACCTCTCCGGTGATCCGCACTTCGCTCCTCTGGTGGTAACCGGATTTTGCCCGCACATTGAGCCAGTCGTCTTCGCGGAGCAGCAGATCGGCTTCGCTATCCCCCGCCAGCACGGCCTTGAGGTCAACCGGAAACGCCACCCGGGTTATCATATCCTCGGAATAGCGGAACAACTGCACCTTTTCCGGGTCGTAGCTGGGCGTCGGCCCGAGCGCCAGGGCGAGAAGGTCGCTGATGCGATCCCCCGGAACGAATTCGTAAAAACTGGAGCGCTGTACCCCTCCAAGGGCCCCGACCTGCCCCAACTGAGGAGGTACCAGTATGATATCCCCATCCTCGACGAATGGATTCAATCCGGAATTTCCCGTGACCTCATAGAGCATCAAGTCCACCCGGTGCGATTCCACATCCCCGAGGCTGTTGAAATCACCGGTCTGGACCAGGCTTTGTATCCTGCTTCTCTGTTCGGGACTTAGCCGACTTGTCTTGAAAACCCGGATATTCCGCCTGGATGCGGTGGGCATGGAAGGTCCTGCCTTGGACAACACCTGACTGACCCGTTCGATGCCGCTGGCTCCTTTCAATCCCGGGGTCAGCACAATACCCAGTACAGGTACGGGAAAGAAACGGGGCTGGCTCAGCTCGAATACTATATTCCCGACCTTCACGGTTTGCCTGAAAGCTTCTTCCACCTTCTCCCGAGCCAGACGCAGGGAGAGTCCCCCTATTTTCACATTGCCGACATGGGGAATGAAGACCCCCCCTTCTGCCAGAACCCGGGTGGCAATCGGCTCTTCCATGCCGTTGACGTAGACCAGGAATTCGTCCTCCGGACCCACCAGATAGCGGCCGCTCTCCAGCACCTCCCGGAAAGCCTCCAGGCCGATCAGGGCCGATTCCTGTTCGACAAAAGTTCTCGGTTCCACCTGTTGCAACTCGATGGCAGTCTTCTCCTCCTCCTCCTCCTCCTGGGCGCCCAGAGGGATGCCCATCAGCAGGAGTGGCACCAGCAGATAGATGGTTTTGTTCAGCATTTGCACGCCTCGCAATTCTCTGTCACAACAGGTAACAGGCTACCTCTATTTTCCATGATCATCCTATTTTTCCCTTGGCACGGCTTGGCAGTCCCTTTCACAATCCGCCAATCCCTCCACTGCAGCCGCGGAAAGTGCTCGGGGAAATTCTAACCTTCCCCTGCATCCTCCTTTTCGAGAAGTTCCGCCACCTCCACACCCAGTCCGTCGGCGAGAACGAACCCGCTGGAGGTGAGACGCAGCCACTCCCCGGAAAACTCCAGGAGCCCGGCTTCCACAAATTCACCGAATCTCGACTGTCCCTTCAACTTATCCTTCTGGCTCTCCGTTAAGAAAACTCCCTGGCAGGTGCGCAACCCCATCCATATTCGCTCGCGAAGGGCAGTGACGGGACCGATCACCTCTTCCCCTTCGCAGGGCGATGCCCCCCTTTCCAGCCTCTTCAGATAGGTATCCAGATCGCGCGTATTCCAACTCCGTCTGCCGTCCACGAAGCTGTGGGAGGAAAGCCCCACCCCCAGATACTCGGCACCGGTCCAGCATCCCCAGTTGTGGCGGGATCGCCGACCAGGTCTGGCAAAGTTGGAAACCTCATAGTGCTCGTACCCTTCCCCCACCAGAAATTCGCTCGCCAACTCGAAATTTTGGGCATCCTCCTCTTCCTCGATCTGTACCAGGCTTCCCCGTTGCAGACCCCGGGCGAGGGCGGTCCCCTCTTCGATGGTGAGGGAATAGGCGGAAATGTGCTCCGGCCCCAATTCGGCTGCCCATTCGAGAGCGAACTGCCAGTAGCCGGCGGGGACCTGGGGAATGCTGAAAATTAGGTCCATACTGACATTGTCGAATCCCGCCGCCCGGGCCATGAGATACCCCTTTTCCGCCTCCTCTGCGCTGTGCACCCTGCCCAGGAAGGCCAGCACTTCGTCCAGAAAGGACTGCACTCCCAGGCTCAGGCGGTTGCAGCCGATCGCACGAAAACCCCGGAATTTCTCCTGGTCCACCGTTCCCGGATTCGCTTCGATCGTCACCTCCGCCCCGGCGGCCAATCCCCACTGGCTCTCCGCTTCTTTCAGAATGCGCCCCAGCAGATCCGGTGCGAAAATGCTCGGAGTGCCGCCGCCGAAAAAGACGGTATCCAGAGCTCTCCGATCCCCCCGACGGCCAGCGGTGCGTATCTCCGCACAGATCGCCTCCACGTATCGACCGTAGAGTTCCTCCCTTCCCGCCACAGAGGTAAAGGCGCAGTAGGGGCAGATCTGGACGCAAAAGGGGATGTGGATGTAGAGTCCGAAGTCCCTCATTCCACCCAATGACCCAGCCGTTTCCAGCGAATCCGCTGCGGCAAGCTGAGTATCTGCTGCATGAACCCCTCTCCCCCCCCCAGCACCGGCTCATGCGACCAGTAGAGGCAAATCGCCTTGCCGATGATCGCCTCGCGGGGCAACGGCCCCCAGTGCCGGCTGTCGCGGCTGTTGTCCCGGTTGTCCCCAATCGCGAAAATCGCGCCATCCGGCACGCGCTGCGGGCCCCAGTTGTCGCGCGTCGCTTGAGAGGAGGGATAGATGCGCGCGTCTACGTATTTGGAAAAGGGCGGATCCACCCCCCGTTTCCCATCCACGTACACCACCTTATTGCGAATTTCGATCACCTGCCCTCCCACCGCGACGCAGCGCTTAACATAGGTTCTTTCAGGATCCAGAGGGGATCTGAAAATGACGACATCCCCAACCTGGGGATCGGCCAGGGCCGGCAGCCGGTGTGCGGTAAAGGGAATCGGGATTCCGTAGGTGAGCTTGTTCACCAGGAGATAGTCGCCGACCAGGAGGGAATCCTCCATCGATCGCGAAGGAATGTAGAAGCCCTGCACCAGAAAGGTCCGCACTACCAGCGCCAGGCCGACTACTACCAGCACGAAAACGGCGTATTCGCGCCAGACAGACCGCTTGCTTCGGGGGCTCCTACCTCGCCTTTTGGGCTTGCCCTTGGGCGCGATAGTGAGCGTCTTGGCCATGGTTCAATCTTCCACCTTGAGGGCGGCCAGGAAGGCCTCCTGCGGAATCTCCACGCTGCCGAACTGCTTCATCCGCTTTTTTCCCTCTTTCTGCCGTTCCAGCAGTTTCCGCTTGCGGGAGACATCTCCCCCGTAGCACTTGGCGATGACGTTCTTGCGATAAGCCCGCACCACCGTGCGCGAAACCACCTTGGAACCGATCGCCGCCTGGACGATCACTTCGAACATCTGCCGGGGAATCAAATCCTTGAGTTTCGAGCACAGCTTCTGTCCCCATTCGAACGCCTTGTCCTGGTGGATGATCACCGACATCGCATCCAGGGGATCCCCATTGATCATGATATCGAGCTTCACCAGATTGCCGGCACGCATCTCCTTGTGCTCGTAGTCGAAAGAGGCGTACCCCCGGGAGACCGACTTCAGGCGGTCGTAGAAATCGATGACGATCTCCGACAGCGGCATCTCGTAGGAAAGGATGGCGCGCTTGGCGTCGAGATACTCGGTGTTCAGATAAGCCCCCCTGCGGTCGTTGCAGATCTTCATGATCGCCCCTATATATTCACTGGGCACCAGAATCTGCACCGCCAGAATCGGCTCGTACACCTCGGCGATCTCCACGGCCGGAGGCATCTTTGAGGGATTCTCGATTTCGAGCACCTCCCCCTTTTTGTTCAACACCTCGTAGCGCACGTTGGGCAGCGTGGTGATGATTTCCACCTGATGCTCTCGGTCCAGTCGCTCCTGGATGATCTCCATGTGGAGCAACCCCAGGAAACCGCAGCGAAAACCGAACCCCAGGGCCGGCGAAGTCTCCGGCTCGTAGGAGAACGCCGCGTCGTTCAGCTTCAACCGTTCCAGCGCATCCCGCAACACTTCGAAATCGTCCGGATTTACCGGGTACAGGCCGCTGAAGACCATAGGCTTGAGCGGCTGGTACCCGGGCAACGGCTCCACCTCCGCATCCTCTGCGGCCACTACTGTGTCCCCCACATTCGCCTCGGCCAGCACCTTGATCCCGCAGATCAGATACCCTACTTCCCCGGTGTGTAGTTCGGGTGTTGGCACCCGGTCCAGGCGCAGCAGTCCCACCTCCTCCACGTCGTACAGGCGTCCGGTCGAAGCAAAGCGGATCTTCTCCCTCTTGCGGATAATGCCATCGACCACCCGGATAAAGCAGACCACCCCCCGATACTGATCGTAGAGCGAGTCGAATATCAGCGCCCGCAGCGGCTCCTTCTCTCCACCTGCAGGCGGGGGAACTTTCTGTATTACCGTCTCGAGAACTTCCTCGATCCCAATGCCCGCCTTGGCGCTGATTTCCAGGATCTCCTCCTCATCCCCTCCCAGCAGGTCGTGGATCTGCTGCTTTACCGACTCCACCTGCGCGCTGGGCATATCGATCTTGTTGATCACTGGAATGATGACCAGGTCGTTGTTCATCGCCAGCAGCAGATTGCTCACCGTCTGGGCTTCCACCCCCTGGGTGGCGTCGACGACCAGCACCGCTCCTTCGCAGGCGGCCAGGCTGCGGGACACTTCGTAGGTAAAATCCACGTGTCCCGGGGTATCGATCAGATTGAACTGATAGATCTGGTCGTCTGCGGCCTGATAGCTCATGCGCACGGCATGCGCCTTGATGGTGATGCCGCGTTCCCGTTCCAGGTCCATGCTGTCCAGAACCTGTTCCTGCATCTGCTTGGCAGTCAGCGTGTGGGTCTTTTCCAGCATCCTGTCTGCCAGCGTCGACTTGCCGTGGTCGATGTGGGCGATGATGGAGAAGTTCCGGATATGAGAAATATCCATATGATCCGATCTAAAAGAGGAAGTGGAGTTTGTTATAGGGCTTCAGAGAGGAAATGCCGATTCCCGGCTCCTTGGGGGACGACCCCGAGGGATACCTCCAGGCCGCATATCAGCAAGTTTTTTCCGGATCTGGGTCAATTGAGCTAAATCAGGGGAAAATAAAAAAATACGGCCGATAAATTAATCTGTCAAACGCCCTTTCCCTCCGCATTTCCCCCTATTCCCCGGCTGCTCTCCGCACCAACTTTTCCAAATTATCCCTCGCTCTTGCATCTCCGGAGTCGACCGCCAGAATCTTCTGGCAAACATCGATGGCTTCGGCCAAACGTCCCACCGCTGCGTAGGCGGAGGCCAGGTTGTTGAACAGAGCAAGGCTGTCCCCTTCCACACCCAGACCACTCTCGTAGATACCGATCGCCTCTTCCAGTTGCCCGAGATGGCGGTACGCCCCTCCCAGGCGCAGATAGATCCCCTGCAATCCGGGGTCCTGCTCCAGCGCGCGGGCGTACGCCTTCCCCGCATCCTCCCAACTGCCCGCCCGCCCCATCTCCTCTCCCAGCGCCACCCAGACCTCTGTTCGATCCGGATAATCCCGAGTCAGCTGGGTGTATATTTCCCTCCGAGGCACCCCCTCCGCTCGCAGTTGAATCACCTTCAGGTTGATCTGCGCCTCCAGATAATCTTCCCTCAGTCCGACCGCCTTCTCGAGAGCCTGGTGCGCCATTTCATCCTCGCCCATCTCTCCATAGGTCAACCCCAAATTGTTGAGGGCTTCGGCATTATGCGGATCTTCCAGAAGCACCTTTTGGTATTCTTCGACTGCTTCTCCATACCTCCCCTGTTGCTGCCTGACCAACCCCAGATTCACCCTCGCCGGAATAGAAAGGGGGGCGATCTCCAGGGCTTGCTCCAAATGAGCTTCCCCTTTACCGACCTTTCCCAATTGAAAATTCAGACGGCCCAGATTGACGTGCGTTCCCGCCAGATCCCCTCGCAGCTCGAGCCCTTTTTCATAAGCCTCTAACGCCTCCCCAAACCGTCCCATCTCTTCGTAAACCAACCCCAGATTGTTCCAGGTTTTCCCGTAGGCGGGATTCAGCTCGAGCGCTCGAGCGAAGGCGACCAGCGCCCCATCCAGATCCCCCCTTTCGTAGAGGGCCAATCCCCAGTTGCTCTGGGCCCGAAACATACCCGGGGCGCGCGCCACGGCATCTCCCCACAGTGAAAACTCGTCCTCCCAAACCCGGTTTCGCTCCCAGGTCAACACCGCGAGAACCAGCAGCAGACCGCAGGCTGACCACCTCAAAACCGAACTCGTTTTCCCTCTCTCCAGATACCCCAAAACGGCTATCAGGATCCCGATGCTGGCGAGATACAGTCTGTGCTCACTGACCAGCACATTGAGAGGAACGAGGAAAGTTAAGCTCAATCCGATCAGATACCAACCGACACCCCATCTCGCCCAGATTGCCCCCCTTCCCCTGCGGAAGACCAGATAAATCAAAGACCCGAGCAATGCCACGCTGCCCAGCACCGCTCCATCCAACGGACTGTGACTGACGGCGAATTCGTGCTCAATGCTCAGCCTGACCGGCATGGCACTCAGTAGCAGGTAGTAGACCAGCCCCTTGAGCTGAGTGAAGATCTGCTCGGATAGAGGCCGGACCTCCTGGCTCAGCGATCGGGGCAGAAATCGGTTGACCGTGATGATCCCCAGATAGATCGCCCCCATCCCCCAAAAGGGCAAGTGCCCCTTCCAACGTCGGTTCTCCCTGCGCTGGAACCGCTCCCTCATCGCCAGCAGGGGGATCAGTACGATAGCTACCGACTTACTCAACAATCCGATCCCCCAAGCCCCCAGAGCCAATCCCTTTTTCCTGCCCGCTACTCCCGCCAGGTAAAAACCGGCCAGCACGCCCAATCCCGCCAGCAGTTCCGATCGACTGCTGATGTAATTCACCGCCTGTGCGTGGATCGGATGGAGCCCGAACAACGCTCCCCCCCACCAGGCCAGGCGGCCGATCCCCAGCCCCTTCAACAGCCAGAAAACCCCCAGCGCCATCAGCCCGTGCAAAACGACGTTGACCAGGTGGTAACCCCAGGGGTGGTATCTGTGCAAGCCGTAGTTGAGGGCGTAGCTCGTCAGCAGCACCGGCCGGTACATGGCCATCGCCGGTTCGTGCGAAAAGGTTCGGGGGTCGACGAAAAAGCGGGGGATATTGCCCGGAGCCCTGATACTCCTGTTTTCGACGATCGAATGGGTGTCGTCGAAGTGGAAACCGTTGCCCAGGCTGTTCAGGTAGATCCCCCAGGTCAACAGCAGGATGCTCAGCGGCATCCACAGGTCCGTTCTGGCCAACCGGGACATCACCATTTTCCCGAATTGAGCAACCCCTCTACGTACTGCAGGCCCCGCTGGGGCGAGGGGTTGGCCGGATTGATCCGCCTCGCTCCCAGATAGAGCTGGCGGGCCTTGAGCAGCAGCTTCTTCCCCTCCGCCCCCGGCCGTTGCTGTCCCAGCGTGGCGAACAAATTCCCCATATTATTGAGCAATTTGTCGTCCCGCGGGCGGAGGAAATACGCCCTCTCGTAAGACTGGTGCGCCTTCTCCCACTCTCCCAGGTCGAAGTAAGCCAGTCCCATATTGGCGTGGGCATACGGGTGGTTGGGTTGAAAACCCAGGGCCTGTTGGTAGTAGCGGATAGCCTGTTCGAGCGTCTGCCGCTGCCGATCGGGCGCCACTTCCCTTCGGCGGACCCTCTCGTGGGATATGGTCCCCAAATTGACGATGGCATCGGCGTATTGCGGATTGATTTCCACCGCTCTCCGGTATGCCTTTTCCGCCGCGTCGATATCGTCGAGGACGAAATTCACTGCCCCCAGGTTGTTGAACGCCCGCAGCCCTAGATCCCCCTGCGGATCCAATTCAACCGTTTTCTGATACCCTCTCCTTGCCGCCTTCCAGTGCTCGCTTACCTCCGCCGAATCTGCCGAGGCGAACGCCGCTTCCTTGTGCGTATTCCCCAGATAGAGGTGCACCCGCGGCATCATCGGGGCTTTGCTGACGGCGTCTCCCCAGAGACTGAAGTCATCCTTCCACACCCTATTCCGCTCGAAGGAGAGCAATCCATATCCCAGGAGGATCAACGCCATCAAGGCGATCCCGAGATCCCGCCCCCCGATCTTCAGCTTCCTTGCCCGCTCGCTGCGCAGCAGCAACGCCAGACCGATGCAAAACGCCGCACAGGGGAGATACAGACGCCGTTCATTGACCAGCACGTTCAGGGGCACCACCATCACCGGCAGCATCGCCACCAGCCCCCATCCCATCAAAAAGAAAGGTAGGTCTTTCCGCCGGAAAAAGAGATAGACCAGCATTCCGAGAAACGACAGCACCAGCAGCAGCGCCCCGAAGGTAGCCACCCCTTCCAGGCTCCGCTGTTCGAAGAACTGGTGTTCGACGTTGAGCCCCAGCGGCCACAGGAGCAGGGTCCAGTAGAAGACAAACCCCTTTATCTGAGTCAAAAACTGGGTCCAGCCGTCCCGCACCGGCGCCTTCACAGACCCGCTCAGGAATCCGTTTACCCAAATCAGCGCCACGTACCCCCCGGCGATCACCCAGTAGGGAATGTGTCTTTCGAACAGGCGCTGTTTCAGTTTTCCCCAGTCCCTCCGGCTGCAGAAGAGATAATCGAAGAGTAGCAGGACGGCGGGCATCGTGATGACCGTCGACTTGCACAGCAATCCCAGAGCGAGCGCAGCCCATGAGAGAACCATCCTACCCTTTCCCTTCTTCTCCCCTTCGACGAAAAAAACCATTCCCAGGAGATAGAACATCGCCGCCAAACTCTCGCTGCGACTGCTGATGTAATTGACCGGCTCGGTGGCGAGGGGATGCAGCGCAAAGAGCAGCCCGGCTGCGAGGGAGACATCCTTCCGCCCAAACATCAGACTCGTCAACCACCAGATCAGGCAGGCGCTCAGCGCGTGCAGCAGGAGGTTGACAACGTGGTATCCAACGACATCGTATCCCCCCTCTCCGTATTTCATTCCGTACGCGTGGTTCAGAGCATACGTCAGCAGCAGCAGCGGCCGGTACATCCCCTTGTCCGCGTCCCGTGAGAAGGTGGCGGGATCCTGAAAAAAAGAGGAGATGTTCCCCAGGTCCCGGATGTGGAGATTGTCGAGGATGGAATGCTCGTCGTCGTAGTGGAAGCTGTTCTGCAGGGAATTGGCATAGACGAGCGCACACACACCCAGTATCACTGCCCAGCCGTGCTTCATTTTATCCTCTCCAGGAGATTTCCCAGCCGCTGTTCCGCCAGCTGTTTCATCTCCGGGTTTCGAGTGCGCTGCAGCAAGACCTCGTATTCCCCCTTCGCCTCGTTCAACTGCCCGATCGTCTCCAGAGCATTTGCCAACTGCAGGCGGCCATCGTCGAAATCCGGATACCTTCCGAGCACCTTCTGGTTCTCCTCTATGCTTTCCCCGTATCTCCCCTGGTAGAACAGACCTACCGCCAGAAAAAAACGGGCGTAGAGATGGCCTTCTTCTTCCCGCAGGACCTCCCGACAGACAGCTTCCGCCTCGGGGAATGCCCCTCCTTCCCACAACTTCTCTATCTTCTTTATCCACTCCTGCAGCAGCAACCGCTCCAGATTATCGCGCGCCTCCAGGTGTTCCGAATTTCTCGCCAACGCCCTCTTGTAATAAAACAAGGCGCTGTCCGGTCGCCCCTCTTGCTCATACATCGTTCCCAGATTATTCAGCGCCAGGTCGCGGTGGAAACTCTCCTCGGCCATGGCCAGATAGTTCAGCTTCGCCATACGGAAGTTTCCGAATTCCTGATATGCCCTCGCCAGGTTGTAGCGCACATCTCCCATCTCGGGATGGTCTTCCAGAATGCTTTGGTAGAGGGCAGTCGTCTCCTGCTCCCGCCCCAGATCCTTGTACGCGTTCGCCATGTTGTTGCGCACCGCCACGTTCTTCGGATCCAGTTGGAGTCCCTTTTTGAAGTGCTCCAGAGCTTTTTCCGGATGCCCGTGGGTACGCGCGAAATTCCCCATAAAGACCTGGGGGCGCACCAACCCCGGCCCCTTCCGTGCCGCGTCTTCCCACAGGGTGTACTCATTCGCCCACACCTCGTTCCGCTGCACCGACAACCCAGCGAGGAGAACTATCGAGAGCGAGGCTACCCACCCCTTGCCCCTGAATTCCATCTCTCCCCCCAATCCGGTCAACAGCATGACGAATCCCGCCAGCGGCAGATAGAGGCGGTGCTCGTTGACCAGCACATTGAGCGGCACCACCAGAGTGGGTGCAAGGGTCAACCCCATCCAGGCGAGTCCCAGAAAAACGAGCGGTTTTCTCCCTTTGCCCATCCAGCTGAAAAGCAGCAGAAAAATCGGCACCCCCGCAGCTACCATGGGCACCAATTCCCAAAAATCCGACTCATTGAAGGCGTGATCGACGCTCAATCCGGCTGGCAGCAGGAGCAGCTTCAAGTAGAAGACGATCCCCTTGGCCTGCGTTCCCAACTGCTCTCCAACGCTCCGAACTGGCGCTGTGAAGACCGCCTTCGCGAGAAAACTCCTCACCGTCACCAGATAGAGGAGTGCTATCCCCACAAAGGGCAGATACCTCTTACCTCTCTTCAGGCTCAGCCTTCCCCGGCTTAGGTCTCCGATAATCAGCAGCCCGGGCAGAACCATAGCCACCGATTTTGCGAGCAAACCCAGGGCGAAAAAAACCAGTGCCCCCACCAGCGGACCTATCCCCTTCTCCCTCTCTCCCCGTAAATAGAACCAGAAACTTCCAAGCACACCCAGAGCCGCCAGGAGTTCCGAACGACTGCTGATATAGTTGACCGGTTCGCATCCCAGCGGATGCACGGCGAAGAGCATCCCCCCGAACAAACTCCAGCCGGGCGAGTTGCCCAGTTCCAACAGGATTCCCCAGACCAGCAGCGCGCACAGTCCGTGGATGGCGATATTGACCAGATGGTACGAGGAGACGTCGTACCCGGTCCAGGCGTGGTTGATCGCCAGGGTCAACAACACCAGAGGCCGGTACATCCCCTTGTCGGGGTCCCGGGAGAAAAGCTCGGGTTGCGTAAAAAAAACGGGAATATTCCCCAGACTGCGAATATACGGATTTTCCACGATCGAATGGCGGTCGTCGTACTGGAAACCGTTTCCCAGAGAATTGACGTAGACCAGCCCGACCGTCGCCACCAGCAGCAGACCGGATGCGATCCTCTTTTTCAGAAAAATATTGAGTAATCTCTTCACCGCAGCCTGCTCTCCAGTTGCTTCAACCTCTCCGCCGCTCGCCCGTACTGAGGATCTTGACGAACGACCTGCTGGAAGTTCTCACTGGCCTCTCGCCACAGCGCCCCTCCCCTTTCCCCATCTCCACTCTGCAGCGCCTTTTCCCCCAGGACCAGCAACACCTCCCCTAAATTATTCGCCAAACGCACATCCTTCCCATTCGATCTTTTCGCCTGACGATAGGCATCCGCCCCTCTTTCCAATTCCCCCAGGAGGACATGATTGTTGCCCAGTTCGTAAAGGGTTTCCGCCTCTGGACGCAGTTCCAATGCCCTCTTGAATCGCACCACTGCTTCTCTGTGATCCCCATCCCCGGCCGCTACCAATCCCAGGTTGAAGTACCCGTCCGCAAAGTTCGGGTAAAGATCCACGAGTCGGAGAAAGCTCTTCCGCGCCCTCTCCGACTCTCCCAATGCCAGCGACACGCTCCCGAGATTGTTGAGCGCCTCCCGGTAACCTGGATCGATCTCCAACACCAGCGCGTACTCACGAGCCGCCCTCTCCAGATATTCCCGACTCCTCTCCCGCTCCCCATCGGCCGCTTCGTAGAACAGGTTCGCCAGATTGGTTCGCGCCGCTCGATGTGCGGGGTCGAACCGCAGCGCCGTCTCAAACGCGGTCTTTGCCTCAACCCGTCTCCCGCGCTCCAGCAGGGCGTTACCTCGATGCACGTGCACTCGAGGCATCCCCGGGCTTTTTGCCGCGGCATCCTGCCACAGGCTGAGTTCGTCTTCCCAAACCAGATTTCGCTGAAATACCAATCCCGCCAAAATGCAGAGCAGCACCAGACCAGACCATCGGCCCACCATCCCCCCCCAGCCTCGCCAGGTCTCCCCGACCAGCAGAACCATGCCGGCCAGTGGCAAATACAGCCTGTGTTCGTTGACCAGCACGTTGAGAGGGATCAGGCTGGCCGGCATCAACACAACAAAGGCCCATCCCACCCAGAGGAGTTCCTTCTTTTTCCCCAGACGCCAGCAAAAGAAAACCAGGGAGAGGAGCAAAAGAAAACTCGTTATTACCCCCGTTTCACCTACCCCGGAAGCCACTGTGAACTGATGCTCGACATTTAACCCCACAGGCATCGCCAGAAGTTTGAGGTAGTAGACCAACCCCTTGCACTGGGTCCACAGTTGATCCCCCAAACCGCGCGGTGCCTTCCCCAGGGAATCCCCAAGGAATCGGTTCCAGGCGATCACCCCCACATAGAGCACTCCCACCCCCCAAAAAGACAAATGACGCCCCCATGCGATCGGCTTTTCTCTCCGCAGCCAGTCGTGGAATAGCAACACTGCCGGCAGAGTTATCACCACCGACTTGGACAGCAGACCGGCGACGAAGCAAACCAGGGCCACACCCGTTTTTTTGCCTCCTCTTGAGATAAATAATAGAAACGCAGACAGAAAAAAACAGGCGGCCAACAACTCCGACCGGCTGCTTATGTAGTTGGCCGGTTCCGTAGCCAGCGGATGGAGCGCAAAGAGCAACCCGGAGCCCAGTGCTCCCCATCCCTCTCCCCACGATCTCCGCCCGATGCCCCAGACCAGAAGGGAGCAGAGCAGGTGCAGCCCCACGTTGACCCAGTGGTAGCTCCACACCTCGTACCCGGACAGAGCATAATTGATCGCATAGGTGACCAGTAGCAGCGGCCGGTACATCCCCTTTTCGGGATCTGCGGAAAACAGCTGGGGATCGATAAAAAAACTCGGAATATTCCCCAGGTCGCGGATATGGGGATTCCATGCGATGGAGTGGAAATCGTCGTAGTGGAAGCTCCCCTCAAAGGAATTGGCGTACACCAGCAAGACGCAGGCGACCAGGATGGCGATGCTTCCCCTGCTCCCTGGAGCGTTCATTTCTCCTCCATCCGGCTCATTCTCTCTACCACCTGCCTGTAACGCCGGTCCTTTTCCGGCCAGTTCTTCAGGAACTGGCGATACGCTCGCATCGCCCCTTCGCTATCCCCCAAACTCTCCAGGCATTCTCCCAGCCCGTACCAGGCGCGACTGTAGGTAGAATCGAGCGCCAGCGCCGCTTCGAAAAGCGCCGCTCCCTCCTGCCACTTCCCTCCCCCTTTCAATAATTCTCCCCAGACCGCCCGCGCCCTGTTGTGCCTCGAATCCAGATCGAGGGCCCGGCGGAAATGGTCTCCCGCATCTTCCACTTCACCGACTTCCCCTGCGACTCTCCCCAGTTGGTAGTGCGCTTCAGCCAGTCCCGGCTCCAGTGCCAACGCCTTATTCAACGCCTCCCTGGCCGCAGCGGAATCTCCCATTTCCCGATAGGTGCCCCCCAGATTGACGAGGATATCGCCCGCCCGTTCCGGCTCCCGGGCGAGAGCTGCCCGATACATCTCCACCGCCTGGGGAAAATCCTTTCTCCCGCTGTAGAGATTCCCCAAATTATTGAACGGTTCCGGCCGCTCGCCCATCAATTCAATCGCCTGCAGGAGCGCCTTTTCCGCTTCCTCCCCCCGTCGAACCAGCAACAACGTCTGCCCGTAGTTGCTCCAGAGCGCACCGCTTGAGGGCGCTTTTTCCAGAGCCGCTTCGTACACACCGATCGCCCCTTCCAGGTCCCCCCTCTGCGTATAGGCATCTCCCAGATTCTGGTAGATCTTCTCGTAGCCGGGGTTCCGCTCGAGCGCCATTCGATACCAGTCGATCGCCTCTCCGAGCAACTGCTGTCGACTCTTTCCTTTCTCCTGACCTATGGCCCGTTCGTGAAGGATTGTGGCCATGTTGTTGTAAGCATCTCCATTATTCGGTTCCAGCTCAATCGCCCTGCGATAAGCCAGCGCCGCTCTCTCTTCCCGCCCCGCGAGTTGAAGCGCCTTCCCCGAATTTACCTGGGCACGATACATAGCGGGAGCTTTCTCCACGGCGTCACCCCACAGAGCCAGTTCATCCCGCCAGACCGCGTTGCGCTCAAAGGTCAGCAAACCGAAAAACGGCAGGACCGCATATGCCATTCTGCGCGGTACATGCCGACTCAAAAATCCCACCGCCCAGGCGAATCCCGCCACCGCCAGATAGACGCGGCGTTCGTTAACAAGCATGTTGAGCGGCATCAGGGTCGACGGCAACAGCACGACGCCTCCCCATACCAGACAGAACCCCAACAGCCGGTTCCCCTTTCCCATCCAGGCCACGACGACCAGTGAACAGATCAACCCAATCCCTCCCAGCACCGCCCCTTCTCCCGACCCCAGGGACTCGAAAAACTGGTGCTCGACATTCAGACCGTGGGGAAAGAAGAGAAGCTTAAAATAGTAAACAGGCGCCTTTGCCTGGGTCCACAGTTGCGCACCGAAACCGCGCACCGGCTGGTCCAGCGAACGGGTGAGAAAACCGTTCTGGCGGATGAGCAGCAGGTACCCCGCTCCGACCGCACCATAACACGCATAGAGCTTCCATCCCATCCTCTTCCCACTTATCCATCTATCGTGGAGCCACAGAAGAGCGGGTGCGGTAATCACCACCGATTTTACCAGCAACCCCAGCCCATAGACGAGCACTCCCAGGGAGCGGAATTCCTTCCTCTGCTCCCCTTTCAGATGCAGGAGGAAAGTGCCCAAAAAGAAGACCGCGGCCAGCGACTCCGAACGACTGCTGATGTAGTTTACCGGCTCGGCAGCCAGCGGATGAACGGCGAAAACCAGTCCGGCCAGCACCCCCTCTTTTTCTCCGATGAGACGCCTGCCCAACCTCCAGGTGAGCAGGCTGCAGAGAAAGTGCAGCCCCAGGTTGAAGAGATGGTAGCCCCACACTCCGTATCCGCCAATGGCGTAGTTGAACGCATACGTCATCAGCAGCAGCGGCCGGTACATCCGTTTCCCCTCGTCTCCGGAAAAAAACCCGGGATCGGCGAAGAATCCGGGAATGTTTCTCAGGGAACGCACCCCCGGGTTCTCCACCAACGAGTGGAAATCGTCGTAGTGGAAGCTCCCCTCAAAGGAGTTTGCATAGCACACCAGACAGAGCAGAAGGATGCCGACTCCCCCGCGCCAGCCAGCCATCATTCCCCCATCCCCTTAAGGATGCGCCGACGCTCCTCGACGAAATCGGAGTATCTCGGGTCGATCCCTTCCGCCTTCTCATATGCGTATAGCGCCCCCCCTACCTGCCCCAACCGTTCGTGGAGATTCCCCAGACTCAGCCACGCCCCGGCAAACTGCGAATCCATTTCCACTGCTTTCCGGTATCCTGCCAGCGCCGCCCCTATCTGCCCCAACCGTTCGTGGAGATTCCCCAGACTCAACCACGCCCCGGCAAACCGCGGATCCATTTCCACTGCTTTCCGGTATCCTGCCAACGCCCCCTGATAATCCCCGAGCATCAGGCTGGCATTCCCCAGATTCAGATAGGTGCGCGCATCTTCTGGATTGAGTTCCAGCGCTCTGCGGTGATGGGAGAGTGCCTCTCTTCCTCTACCGACCATCTGGTAGGCATTCCCTAAATTGTTGTGTAAACCGTCGTCCTCCGGTCGCAATGCCACTGCTTCCCCATAAGCTTCGACGCACTCTTCCCAACGCTCCAGATCCTTATACACCTCCCCCAGTCCTTCCCAAAGGTCGGGATTTTCCAGATCGACTTCCACCCCTTTCCGCAACACCATCTCGGCCTTTGCAATCTGCCCGTTCTCCCTGTAGATTTTCCCCAGTGATGCATACGCCGGAGAAAATCCCGGATCGCGCTGCACTACCTTTTCAAAGGCATCCTGCGCCTCCTTGTCCCTGCCGTCCCGGGCAAAGTTCTCTCCAAGAAATATAAAAGGACGAGCCATCAACTCCCCTTTGGCAGCGGCATCGCCCCACAGGGAGTATTCATCCTTCCACACCTGATTTCGCTCCCAGGTTGCCCATGTACAGGCGACCAGGATAATCAGAGCCCCCACCTCTCTGCCCCTTATCCACGCACCGCCCCGATCTCTTAATAAGGCGAAAACATAGGCCAATACCAGACCCCAGGCCGCACTCGGCACATACAGCCGATGCTCGTTTATCAGCACATTGAGGGGAACCAGCGATGCCGGAGCCAGAGCGGCAAAAAACCAGATGAGCAGAAAGAGAGGCAGCGGATGTCTTTTGCGATGATACCAGCTCAGCCAGGCCAGGGATATCAAAAATAGGAAAGCACTAGCCGCAAAGGGGTCGAAGAGAGAATCCGAGATCAAAAACTGATGGTCCACGCTCAACCCCGAAGGCCACAGCAGCAGCTTCAGGTAAAACACACCCGCCTTTACCTGTGTCCAGATCTGCTCGCTGTAGGACCGCACCGGCTCTCCCAATGTGGCCTTTTCCAGGAATTTCCAGACCATTCCCAGATACAGGGCGAAAACTCCCCCCAAAAGCCCGTAGAGCTTCCCATTTTTGCGCAAACCCTCTCGCTCGAATACCAGGTTCCAGGCCAGCAGGAGAGCGGGAAGCACAACTACCGTCGATTTGCTCAACAAACCCGCTGAAAACGCCCCGACGATGAGGATTATCCCTCTTCTTCGGTCCCGATATTTCAAAAAACCCCAAAATCCGAGCAAAATAAAAAAACCGGCCAGCACCTCCGACCGACTGCTGATGTAGTTGATCGACTCCGAGTTGATCGGATGCAATCCGAAAACCAGAGCTCCGAATCCCGCCGCCAGGTCGTCTCCAAGTAAATACCGCCCGATCCCCCAAACCAGCAGCACGCAACCCGCGTGCAGCAGAATACCGACCAGATGGTAACTCCACACCTCATAACCGCTGATCGCATAATTGACGGCAAAAGTCGTCAATAACAGCGGCCGGAACATGGCGTTTTCCGCCTGGGCGGAAAACAGCGTCGGATCGGCAAAGAAACCGGGGATATTCCCCAGTTGGCGGATGTGGGGATTGTCGACGATAGAGTGGATGTCGTCGTAGTGAAAGGGGTTCTGCAGGGAATTCAGATACACTGCGATGGGCAGGCAAACCAGTGCCAGAAACCAAACCCACCTTTTTCCAATATCTCGGTCCATTGGGGTTCTCACCTTTTTGGTGGGCTGTCCGCCAACCTGCTCAGCCGTTCCCGGACATTCTCCACAAGACGAGAATCCCCCCTCCAAAAACGGATGAAATTCTGATAAGCCCACCCCGCCTTCTCTTTCTCCCCCATCTTCTCAAAGAGAATTCCCAGGTTGTAGTACGCACGGGCGTAGGTTGTCTGCAGTTCCACTGCCCTCTGATACGCCGCAACCGCCTCCTTCCATCTTCCCTGCCCTTCCAGTGCCCCTCCGAGATTTCGGTGAATGCTCGGTTCATCCGGATTGAGGGAGATGGCCACTCTGAGCGTCCCCTCAGCACGGGAGAAATCCCCCTTCCGCAAATAAGCCGTACCCAGATTGTTGTGGATCTCCTCGCGATTCCCGGCCAACGGCAGGGCGCGCTGAAAGATCTCAATCGCCTCGTCAAAACGTCCCTGTCGACTGCACAGGGTCCCCAGGTTGATCTGCGCCTCCACGTACCGAGGGGCGATCCCCAGGGCTTTGCCGTACGCCTGTTCCGCCTCCTCCAACCGCTCCTGTTCCCGATATAAATTCCCCAGGTTATTGTAGGCAGGTGCGCTCTTCGGATCCAGTTCCAGAGCCTTCAGATATCCCTTTTCCGCCTCTCCAAGCCTTCCCTCAACTCGGTTCAGGCTTCCCATGCGCAAAAGGGGCCGCACCATCAGCGGGGATTTTTCGAGGGCATCGCGCCACAGCGTCCCTTCATCTCTCCAGACCTGATTGCGCTGCACGGTCAGAACAGCCAGCAATATCCAGGCAATCCCTAAAAGCACCCCGGAATTTCGCCTCCACTCCCCGCGTTGCCCCAACCACATCAAAAAACCGATGAAACCGACCAGAGGTAGATAGAGCCGCCGTTCGTTCACCAGCACATTCAAAGGCACGATCAGCGTGGGCAGCAATCCGATGATCATCCATCCACACCAGAAAGCGCCTTCCCGCCCTCCTCGAGAAATGATAAAGGCCAGAGAGAGAACGCATATCCCTCCCAGAAAAACCCCCCCTTCCCACCAACCCGTCGCCTCAAAAAACTGGTGTTCAACGTTAAGCGGCTGCGGAAAAAAGAGCAATTTGGCGTAGTAAATCAGCGCCTTGACCTGGGTCGCAGCTTGATCTGCTAGGGACCGAACCGGAGCCTGGATGATCGCCTCGCGCACCAGCGAACTAATACCTCCCACGTAAACCGCTCCCCCAACCCAATACGGCCAGTGACTGCGCCAAAAATCAGCACCCTTCCACTCCCCCCAAACCCAGTCGTAGAGCAGCAGCAGAACCGGCAGGGTCAATACCACCGACTTGCTCAACAGACCGGCCACAAAAAAAAGGAGGGAGGCCGGCGATATTTTCCCCTCCTTGCGCATGTAAAACAGCAGGCTCCCCAGAAAGAAGAGAGCTGCCAACGATTCGGAACGACTGCTGATGTAGTTGACCGGTTCGGATGCCAGAGGGAAAATGCCGAAAAGCAAACTCCCGACCAGGGCCACTTCCGGCCGGAACCCGAACTGAGCGAACACTCCGAATAACACGAGAACCACCAGTAGGTGGATACCCACATTGAAAAGATGATACCCTCTTGGCTGGTATTCCCCCAAACGATAATTGAGAGCATAGCTTATCAACACCAGAGGACGGTACATCTCGCTTCCCGGATTGCGGGAGAACATCTGTGGGTTGGTAAAGAATGCCGGAATGTTGCCCAGTTCGCGGATATGGGGATTGGCCACGATGGAATGGTCGTCGTCAAAATGAAAGCTATTGTCGAAGGAGTTGGCGTAAACAGAGGCAATCACTCCCAGGAGCAGAAGAAGCAGAAGCTTGTTCCCATACGCTGAACTTCCCTGGAGATTCATCCGATTTCCTGGATCCGTCTGGCCAGCGATAGGAAGTAGGGGCGTGCCGCGTATTCATCCTTCCTGGCTACCAGATTCCGGTGGAAGCACAACCTCTTCTTTCCATCCACCATCTCCGCCATTTTCTTCGCCAGTTCTTCCGGATTGCCGCATGGCGCTACCAGGCCGAAATCCCCTTCCTCGATGATCTCGCGCGCTCTTCCCTGCGGCAGAGCCCCAAGGATAGGGCGCGCATGGGAGATGTACTCATAGAGCTTGCCAGGCACGGCATAGCTAAAATCCTCCGAAGCCAGCGACAGGAAGAGGACGTCCGCTCTCAGCAACGCAGCGGACACCTTTGACGCTTCGAGGAACCCCCCGTACCGGATTCCCTTCCCTGTCAGAGGAAGCAACTTCTGGCGCAGGTAGAGATTCTCCGGCCCGAATATCTCCACCTCGATCCTTTCTGCCAGATGCGAAAATGTTCGTTTTAAGATCTCTATGCTCTGGAAAAGCACCTCTATCCCTTGAGCAGGAGACAGAGCCCCGGCGTAGACGATGCGCACCTTATCCCCCGAGGGATAAGATTTCTCATCGGTCACCTCGTCCCAGAATCCATTCTCGGTCAAATGGACTCTTTCCTCAGGCAAACCATAACGTTCGACCAGGTTGTTGGCGGCTTTTTCTGTAGCCACCGAGATCAGGGATGCTTCGTCCACCAAGCGCTTCTCGCACCAAGTCGCCCATGGAACTCTCATCCCTTTTGCCAGACCGAGATATTCGTCCCGAAAATCGAGCACAAGACGAGCTCCAGTGTGGCGAGATACTCGCCATGCCGAAAGTAGATTGGTGAGCGGTGGATAAATTCCCAAAACCACATCTCCGGGGGAACGAGCAATTTTCCTCGCCGTGCTTATAGCCGGCCGCAACCAGTTGATATATGGACAGGGAACCGCTCCCGTTCGATAGAGGGCTTCACCCATCAGGTACCATGGGAAAGCCCGAGGACGATGTACCCGAATATCTGGATCGTCCCCGCACAGGCCCGGGTCATCGAGAAAAGTCCCCAGAGCGTGCGAAATATTCCCATGGGCAACCACTTCGATGTCGCAACCTCCATCCTTCAGAAATCGAGCAAATTTATAGCGCCGGAGGGTGCGAGAAAGAGGAGGATACTGACAGGAGACGAAGCAGACTTTCATCGTTCTCTCTCCTCCAACTCTCGTAAGCTCAAAAAAGCCTGCTCCGCGAAGGACTGATACAGCGGCTGTGATTTCCCCTTCAGCAGGGCATAAGCTTTTTCATAACCCACCGCAGCCCGTTCAAAATCCCCAAGTTGCGCACTCAGCCTGGCCAGGTTAAACCAGGTTCCACCGAGCTCCGGATCTTTACTATCTTCCCAGAAAAGGGAATCTGCTACACCTCGTTCGTATTGTTCCAAAGCATCCCCCAAACGCCCCATCCCTTCGTAAGCCTGTCCAAGGTTGGGACGCGCTTTGACAAAATACTCGTTGCGCCGAAGACACTCTTCATAGAAGGCGATGGCCTTCTCGTTTTCCCCCCTGTCGATGAGGTAGAGATTTCCCAGGTTGTGGTACACCCCCTCCAGATCCGGGTCGATTTCCAGCGCCCGCAAGTAGGCTGCTTCTGCCTGTTCTCCCTCTCCCCTCTCTTTGTCGATATTCCCCATGATAACCCAGGCATCGGCATTGTCCGGCTTGAGCTCCAGGCCCACCCGCAACTCCTGCAGTGCATCTTCCAGTCTTTCTGCCTTCTCGTATTCGATCCCCAAATTCAAACGTGCCCGGTACATACCGGGCGCTTTTTGCACCGCATCCTCCCATAGTTCGATTTCACTACTCCATACTTGGTTCCGTTGGATACACATACCCGCAAAAACCAGACAAGCCACCACCCCGATCACCTTCCCGAGAACCGCTCTTCTCTGGAACAACCCCCACCAAGCCCAGACCCCAATAATTATCAATCCGGCGCTGGCCAGATAAACTCGTCGTTCGCTCACAAGGATATTGAGTGGCACCAACGAAGCAGGAAGGAGAGTCAGCACAAACCAAATCCCTCCCACTCTCAGCAGTCTGTTTCCGATAGAGATAATTCCCGCACCCAGAGATACCAGGAATAAACCCGCCAACAGGGTCGTCGGATCCCACAGCGTTAGGGAGGTTTCGAACTGGTGCTCTACGTTCAGCTGGGTGGGAATGACGAAAAGCCACAGGTAGTAGACAAAGGCCTTTATCTGGCTCCAGATTTGCACGTCTATGGTCCTGGGCGCTTTGGCTGCGGAGCTGGCCAGGAAGCGATTTGACCAGATAATGGTCAGATAAACGACAGAAATAACCCCGAGCGCCAGAGAAAACAGCAGGGACGATCTAACCCGGAGTTTCTCCCCTCTGTCTTTTGAAAGGAAAAAGGCCATGGCAGGGAATGTGATCGCCACCGATTTGGTCAACACCCCCCCACCATATGCCACCAGGCTCCACCATCTCCCTCTGGTCGTCCCCTGGGCAACCAGCCAACATCCCCCCAGGTAAAACAGGCTCACGAGCAAATCCGAACGGCTACTGATATAGTTTATCAATTCCCCGTGAGCTGGATGGACCAGGAAAACCAGCCCTATCCCCGTGGCCAGGTCTTCCTTCCCAGTCAGGCACACTGCCAACAAGTAGAGCAGGACTGTACACCCCACATGTATCACCAGATTGACCCATCGGTATCCCTGTACCTCCTGCCCTCCCCAAGCGTAGTTCAGAGCATAGGAAATGAGCAAAACCGGACGAAACATAAAACCCGTGCGCTGACTTGAAAAAGTATGGGGATTCGAGAAAAAATGGGGAATATTTAGCAGAGAACGGATGTGGGGATTATACTGAATGGAGTGGTGGTCATCATAGTGGAAAGGATTGTTCCTCGCGTTGAAAAACAGCCCTATCCCAATGAGCAGGAAAAGCAGGGTTACCTTCCCGAGCTTGGTTTGCATTGCCTGAATGCCCGTCGGCGATGGCTTCAAAGCCGGTCTTTAAGGGAGCGAATCTTCTCTTCTGCGGTTTCGGTGTATTTCCCTTCTTTTGCCAGTTGCTTCAAAATCTCGTAGGCCCGCAAAGCCCCCTCCCAGTCCTCAATCCTCTCGTAAGTCAGGGCCAACCCCATCCAGGTTTGCGGATCATTCTGCAGTTCCAGAGAGCTTTTAAGGCTGGCAACTGCTTCGTCCAGCCGTCCCAGGATCATCAAATTCAATCCCTGCTTGCGTAGCTTTTCTGCCTTGGGATCCCGGGCCTGGCTCTGTAAGGCGAGCAGGCCATCCAGGCTTTCCCGCGATTTGGTATAAGTCGAGTCGATTTGCAGGGCCCGCTGGTATGCGTCAACCGCTTCCACAAAACGCCCCATCGCCAACAAGGTCGCTCCTATATTATTGTAAATTGTCAGCTGATCTCCCCCGGAGAGGACCTGGGGATGGACCTCCAGAGCTCTCTGGTAATGTCCCAGAGCCTGGAGGTGTGCTCCCCGCTCCTTGAAATGGTCACCCATAAAAATATGTGGCCGGGGCATCAGGGGAGATCTGGCCAACGCAGCCCCCCAGAGACTCTCCCGATCTCGCCATTCCCGCGTCCTTTGATGGGCCAGAGCCCCATAACATAGCAGCAGGATGAGCGCCAATGCCCCCCAACCCCAACTTCTTTTCCCCAACCATTTTCCTCCCAATGCCGCGAAGGCCACCATGGGAAGATACAACCGATGTTCATTCACCAGGACATTCAGAGGTACAATCAGCGTCGGCAGGAGGATAATTATCGGCCAAATCAACCAGAACAGCCAGTCCCCGGATCCGGCATTTCCCTTAACTGATATCCAGATGACCGATACGAGCATCCCCATAGAGAGAAGAACTGCCAGTTCTCCCAAACCCTGTCCTAGAAAGAACTGGTGTTCCACATTCAACCCGACAGGAGTAACCAGAAGTTTCAGGTAGTAGACCAACCCTTTTGTCTGCGTAAACAACTGAACCCCGGAATCTCTGACCGGTTCTTCCACCAACGCCTTGCTTACCATCGTACGGATAAACGCTAAGTAAACGATTCCTCCCCCCCAGAAAGGCCATTGGTATCGGGCGATTTGCCGCAGATCCTGCATATTTTTTTTTCTCAGGTACAGGATTTCATAAGCCAGCAATACCCCGATGAGAGTTATCCCGACCCCTTTGCTCAAAAGGGCCCCGAAAAAGGAGATATAACTGACGGCAAACCACCGACAATCTCCCTTCCCTTTTTCCCTTCCGCTAGCGTAACAAAAAAAACTCAGCAAAAAAAACAGGGCACAAACCGACTCCGACCGGCTGCTGATGTAATTTACGACCTCGCTATTGACCGGGTGCAACCCGAAAAGCAATCCACCCAGAAATGCCCCACGAGTATTGGCCCCAAAGATATGCAAAAGAAAAAAAACCAGCAGGCTGTTGCCCGCATGGACCAGCAGGTTAAACCAGTGATAAGAGACCACCCCGTATCCAGAGATGGCATGGTTGAAGGCATAGCTCACCAACACCAGGGGGCGGTACATGGCGCTCTTGGGGTCTCCAGAAAAAAACGTGGGATCTGTAAAAAAGAGGGGAAAGTTGCTTAAAGAACGGATGTGAGGATTCTCGACGATTGAATGGATGTCGTCATATTGGAAAGAATTCCCCAGGCCATGAGCGTACACCACACATGTGAGAAAAGCTAATCCCAACCCTCCTCTGAACAATCTGGATCTTCTCGGTGAATTATCTTCCATCTTCAATTCGCGGAGACGCATTGCTCAGGGGCTTCTCACTTTTTAGGACGAAAGAAGAGAATGCCTCTTTCATTTTTCATTTACGGAATTCAAAAAAGATCTCATCGAACCCCCCGACCCAAAAACACCATATCCTCGAGCAGGCCGCAGGGCTCAGGTTGGCCAATAGATCAATGAAGAACCCCATCGAACGCATCAGCAAGTAAATCGGTTGATTCAACACGGTGCGCTTTAATTCCAGTTGGGCGAACCACGTCAATCGCATTTTCTGGAGATCGAATTCAACTCCGGTATATCCCCCTTTGAATGAAGGGTTGAAGTACAGAGGGAAGGTGACATCGAACCCGCTTTTATGCTGGGCGTGAGTAAATCCGCGGCTGAAATGGGGCACCCTTACTCGGAGGATTCCCCCCGGACGCATGACCCGCTGTATCTCTTCCATGACCGCAAAAGGATCCGGCAAGTGCTCTAAGAGATGGTCTGCTTCGACGCAGTCAAAAACGCCATCGAGGAAAGGCAACCTTTCTGCCAGATCTCCGATGATATCGGGATGCCGTTTCCCGACAATATCGATATTGATGAAGCCCGGCTTCTTGAACTCTCCGCACCCCAGGTTGAGTTTTCTGGCCATTTTTCCACTACTCCCAGAGCTTTTTCGGCTTTACTCGAGGCATGTAATTCTTCCAAAAAGCGTACCGCGTGACCCAGGTGCGGATCTCGGATTTCACCTGAGCGAATCCTAGCGTGAGGATGTCATTCAAGGTGAATTCGATCGGAACGATGTGCTTTTTGAACAGATAGTTCCTGACGAAGTAATGGATCAGAAGGTAAACCGGATTCACCGGCAGGTGCATCAGGCATTTGGTAAACGGTTTCCTGAGAAACGGCCACTTTACTACCAGGGGCCCGAGAAGTACCATATTTCTCTGGATTCGCTTTTCTTTTTTTGAGAAGCAGTTGAGTATCGACTCCTGGCCAAAGGAAAGGAGATCCTCCGTCGTCATTTCTGGAGGCAACACCCCTTCCCGCTGACAGAATTGGTGCATTTCTGTTCCCGGAAAAGGCAACCCGACGGTGAAACCGCTGTACGCGGGACGGCAACGGATGTTTAGGTCCAGGGTTTCCAATTCGGTTTCCACCGTAGAAGTAGGGAGCCCGACGATACTGTTGGTATAGACCTTGATTCCTGCATTATTGAATGCGTCGAAGGCATAGGCGATCTGGTCGCTCGACATCTTGCGGAGTATGATCTTTTCCCTAATGTGAGGGTTACCTGCCTCGATCGACATGCAAACCGAACCACACCCGGCCTCCTTCATGGTTTTCACCAGATTATCGTCCACGGTGTTCGCCCGCATGAGACAGTAAAAAGGGACACCGACCTCTCGCGGGTATTTCTCCGCAAATTCTTCGAACCAAGAGTCGATCCTGTGTACGAAAACATCATCTGAAAAACGGATGTAATCAGTCGGGTAACGTCTCATCACCTGTTTGATTTCTTCAAGCAAATTGTCTACTGAACGCTTTCGCACGATCTTCCCCAAACCTCTGTATTTGTCGTTGAAAGCATGGTTGAAGCAATAGGTGCACTTGTAAGGGCAACCCCGTGATGAATAGAAGGAACGGAGCCTGAAAGTCCTCATTGCCAGTGATTTTTCGTAAACGATTTCGCGGTCCAGGAATGGCAGACTATCCAAGTCTTCAACTAAAGGAGCCAGTGGAGACTTGCTTCCCCTCGTATGGAGATTGGGAGCCCCATCCAGAGGATAATTCCTCTCGATCCGTTCAAGCGCCTCCTGGAACGCCAGGTCTCCTTCGCCAACGCAGATAGCCGAAATTTCAGGTTCTTCTATGAGATCTGGTGAATAGGTCGGATGTGGCCCTCCGACTATTATCGGGATATCCAGTTCCCGCTGCCGGATCTCCCGGATAGCGTGCATCAAACCCAGATAATCAGTCGTCATCATGGAAACTGCGATGAGGTCGGGACGCCTCTTTTCGATTATCCGCAGGTAATTCTCATTTGCCAGAGCGAGTTCTGTATCCCAACCTTTCCTCTTCGCAATCGCGGAGAGTTGCATTATCCCCATCGGATCTCCCTCAATCGATAGGTAATTCTGCAAAAACAGGACGCGCATTTTTCAATTCCTTCCTAACTATTGAGGTTCAGAAAAATCGCTTTTCACGACGTTCCTGTGCCGTTTGAGGGAACAGGTGTTAAGCAATTAATCTGAATGGCAATAATCCAGATTGGTTGTTGGTTTGTTTTTTAACTCTGGTCAACAGCGGGAAGAATTGCCCGACTCATTGGTAGAACCGTTCTACTCTGCAAAAAATCCCAATCATCGACTATTTCTTCTTTAACGATCCTTTTTTCTCGCTGACCGATTTGAGCCAATATCTTCTCAACGGCTTTTTTCCCTACACCTTCTTCAGATATCCCGCCAAAGTATTCTTTGGCTTTCTCACAGTCTCCCCGTACGATGAAAACCCTGCCCAAACCGATCTTGAGCACGAGAGAATCGGGGTTCTTTCTCAAGGCCTCCTGGAAAACTCTTTCCGCCTGATCGTACTTCTCCTGTTTTGCATAGACCAAACCCAAGTTGTTCCAGGGTTCAACCGTTAAAGGATTGACTTCCGTAGCAATTTTCCAGCTGATCTCCGCCTTTGCCATGTTTCCCAGACGGGCATTTACCAACCCCAGGTCGTTGCAGACGTTTTTGTCATATGGCACAGGGAGACCAATCCCACGCAGGCCGAGGGAAAGGTAGTCCCACAAGGGAAGGGAGGTGAGGACCACCTCTGAAATTTTCAATTCCCTTATTTGCCGTTCGATTTCCCTGATGCCGTTCACATCCCCGGACCGCTGCAGGATGCGCTTTGTGCGCTCAAGTGCATTCTGGCTCTGTTCCCGGTTAGCCTCAAAATACCTCTCATAAGCGGCCAAAGCCTCTGCATTCAATTGTCTATGCATAAAAAGTTTGGCCTGAAGAAGAAAAAGGGGAGGATAATCAGACCTTTCCTCTGAGAGTTTTCCCAGCAGGGAAAGGGCTTGCTGGTATTTCCCCTGAAGGGTGTAGACTTCCCCGAGCAAGATACCTGCTTCAGCAAAAAGAGGAACTATTTCCGTGGCTTTTTCCAAATTTTCCTCTGCCCCCTGGATATCCCCGCTGTCCAGAGATGCCAACCCAGAAACTAACCAGATAGGCGCATAAGTGGGGTGCTTTCCCAGGAACCCTCGTATTGCCTTTTTTGCTTCCTCCTCCGGGATTTCCCTCTGCCAGTATTTTTTCCATAAGTCGACGAGTGATGGATGGATTTCCTGCCCCATGGTGTGGTGACGCTCTAGCTTAACACTGGAAATTCTGGGCAAAACAGCCTGGTAAATGGAGAAAGGCAGCCTGCTGACCAGCAGGCAAAACACTATAACTGCCAGAGTTGTCTTAGGCAGAGAAATCTCCCACTTGAGGCTTCTCCCATACCTTTCCAACATCCACTTCCCCACCGAAAATCCCCCGATGCCGACAAAGACGAACATCAAAGGCAGAACGCGCACGATGTACCGATACATATCTCCTTCTGATGAAAAAACTATCCAGAGAAACTGGGGGAGAATCGATAGGGGAACGACCAGGGGGAATACCCAATCCCTCTTTTCACGGAGATAGCTGACCATTCCCCAAACTCCCAGCACCAGCACCAGTTGCCCCCCGAGCGCTTCCCCTATGGAAAGAACTGTGCGGATAGAACTCTTCAAACTGATTGCAAGCATTTCCTTCAGGGAATGCATCCCGAACCACCAGTCCACCAGGTTTACTTTGGCGTAAAACAAATAATCCCAGGGCATTCGGCCGCGAAAAAAATCGTACCAAAGGAACGCTCTTGCGCCTCTCCAATAGGAACTTTTTATCCCCTGCGACTCCTGGTAAATTCCGGCCAGGTAGAGCAGGAAGAGTGGTAGGAACAAGATTATCCCCGTCTTCTGTATTCCTCTTAACAATCCCTCTTTTTTCCATGAGGACCAAAAACATGACAGAAACAGGACGGGGATTATGAAAAAACCATCCTTGCGAACCAGCACCAGCGAGCAGACGGAAAGAGCTAATAATCCGTAACCAAACCAGGGAACCAGAGCCTTTTGCTGAAGAGAAAGGTAGATCAAGACGACGGCTAGCAGGTTCAAACCGAACAGTTCCTCCGTCGTTCCCCCTAAGCAGTTGTGAATGCTGGGTTGATTCATCACCACCAAACCGGCAATCACCAAAGCAGGGTAGGCATCGATGAACTTCCTGGCCAGGAAGAAGGCTGCTAAGCCCATTCCCAAACTCGCGCTGATCGTCGTCCAGATCTGAATAGTTGCGGGCGAAAACGGCAAGATCGCAAAAAAAAGAGCTAGAAGAAGGGAAAAACCCAGAGGGTTTCCCGGAGGAGGGGCAAGCCCAGGATGGAGAATGTGTTCAGCCAGGATTTGGTATTCAAGAGCCGAGCCGGCGATCCTGATCCCATCGGGAAACCTGGCGAATAGATCGACAAACCTCACCCAGAGACCGATCGCAATGATGCCCCCCAATAGGCAATAATACCACCCGCTATGGTCTGTGATTTTGCCGATCACGGGCCATACCCATTTTCTCTTCGGCACCATTCTCTCTTCTCTACTCAAAACTCAAGCACCTATCCGTCGTCTCCAGAGTTGGAAAAGCAGGAGGGACCAGAGTTGTTTGCGGTGGTCTCTTAGGCCGGATTGGTGCTCCTTGAGCAGCCTTTCGACATAGCTCGCGTGAAAAATCCCGTCTTGCCGGATCCGGCCAGAAGCGAGTGTATCGTGCAGCAATTCACGCAATGGCCCCCGGAACCACTTACCGATCGGTACGCCAAAACCTTTCTTTCTCCGTTTCGATATCCTGGGAGGCAGTTCCCTCTTCATCGCCTTCTTGAGGAGGTATTTTCGGGTGAACCCCTTCATCTTCATCCATCCAGGAAGGCGAGCGACGAAAGACACCAGATTCTTGTCCAGAAAGGGCACTCGCACTTCTAGAGAATGCATCATACTCGCCCGGTCCACCTTGACGAGAATGTCATCGTGCAAATAGAGTTTGGTAAAGGTGTCCACTACTCGATCTACAGGTTCAGACGCTTCAGATCGCTCCCGGTGGAAAAGGGTCTCGCTGAAGATTTCGTTCCAATCCGCCGTGTCCGAGTTTGCCATGAGTTCACGCTGTATTTCTGGTTCGAAAGGTGCCAACCAAAGGGAGTTGCGCAATTCAGGATTCCCCCTGGCATAAGATTTGAGCCCTTTCAGGAAGTACTGCACCTTGAAATCCAGACTCATATTGGTATCGGATTTGGGAATAAAGCGGGAGATCTTCTCCAAAAACCAGGCCAGTGCAGGAGAAAATGGCCCTATCAGATCCATAAAGTGATGGGCTGCAAAAGGATCGTACCCTGCGAGGATCTCATCCCCTCCATCTCCTCCTAGAGCCACAGTTACGAATTCACGCGTGAATTTGCAAAGCAGGTAAGTCGGTAAAATCGATGGGTCTGCAAACGGCTCATCCAGTTTTTCCAGAATGGCGGGGATCGATTCATGAGCCGCTTCTGGATGCAAAACCCGTTCGTGGTGGTCCGTACCGAAAAAACTGGCTACCTCTCTGGCATAGCTCGATTCATCGAAGGAACGCTCCCCAAAGCCAATGCAGAAAGTTTTGATTTCGCGGCTAGGTTTCAGCCGGGTCATCATCGCCACAATTGAACTGCTGTCGATTCCCCCGCTGAGGAAGACCCCGAGAGGCACATCGCTCATCAAACGCTTGCCGACGGCTTCGCGCAGGAGAAGGACCAATTCTTCAGCCGCATCCTCCTCCGAAATCTTCAGTTTGGGTTCGTATTCCAGATTCCAATAAGGGATGGGGTCAGGCCATGGTTCTGAATCATGGGTTTTCAACTTGAGGTAATTCCCGGCGCGGAGTTTTTGGCATCGATGGAAAGCCGTCCACGGAGAAGGGATGTAGTCGCAGGCCAGGTATTTCCCGATGGCTTTTACATCAAGTTCAGCTTTGAAACCTGGGTGGGCGAGGAGTGCCTTGATCTCAGATGCAAATAATAGAGCTCCCTCAACCGAGGCATAGTAGAGAGGCTTTTTGCCAAAAGGGTCTTTCGCCAGAATCAACTCCCTCCGATCCTGGTCGTAAATAGCAAGACTGAACATACCGTCGAGATGGGTCAGGAACTCCTCACCCCACCTCTCGTAGGCATGTACTAGGACTTCGGTATCGGTTTGAGTCTGGAAAGAGTGGCCTTCGGCCTGCAGCAGGGCTTTCAAATCGAGAAAATTGTAGATTTCGCCGTTGAATACGACGACCACCGATCCGGTTTCGTTGGCGATCGGTTGCCGTCCCCCTTCCGAAGTATCGATAATACTGAGGCGTCGGTGCCCCATCCCGATATTACCACCGACGAAGAATCCCTCATCGTCGGGACCTCGATGTCGGAGGGTCTCATTCATGGCCTTGAGAATAGCCAGATCAACCGGTTTTCCCGGATCGTTGCTGATCCATCCCACAAAACCGCACATGAACTACCGGTTCTCTTCCCCCACGATCTCATCGATCACATAAGGTTTTTTCTGCTGGGACTCGTAGTAAGTACGTATACCAATTTCTCCCAGCAATCCAATCAGGATGGTCTGGCCTCCTGCTGTTAGGAGGAACATAGTCAGCATGACGAGAGGTAGGAGATTGACTCCAGGCAAGCCGAGGATGTAGCGGTTGTAGAAAGTTACTCCTCCGGCGATAGTCCCGAGCCCGAAGAGCAAGAAAGCGAAGAAACCGAAAAAGTGAATTGGTCGCGTGGCATAACCCGAAATGAACTTCAGCAGGAAGAGATCGAGGAAGACTTTGAATACTCGTTCCAATCCATATTTTGACTGTCCGAGAGTTCGCGGATGGTGGCGGACCGGTACCTCGACAACATTGCCCCCTTCGCGGACGACCAGAGCGGGAAGGAAACGGTGCATTTCTCCGTAAAGGGCGATCCTCTTGATATTCTTGGCGCGGTAGGCCTTCAGAGTGCATCCGTAATCGTGCAGTTTCAAACCGCCGAACTTGCTGACCAGGCGGTTGGCTATCAACGAGGGGAGTTTGCGACGCAGAAACTCATCGTGTCTGTCCTTCCGCCACCCCGATACCACGTCTGCCCCTTTTTCGAAGTGGTCCAACAACAGGGGGATATCCTCTGGCTCGTTCTGGAGATCGGCATCGATGGTGACTATCACCTCTCCCCGAGCGCAATCGATCCCGGCTGCCATCGCCGCCGTCTGCCCAAAATTTCGCGAAAAGCGGACGACGCGCACTGCTGGGTCCTTCTCGGCCAATTCCTTCATCAGGGCAAAACTGCCGTCCTGGCTGCCATCGTCGACGAAGATAATCTCGTAGGTCCGGTTCAGCTCCTTGAGGACTTTTTTCACTTGACCGTAGAGTTCGACGAGGCAATCCTTCTCGTTGAAGACCGGGGTCACCAATGACAGATAAGGCTTTTTACCAGTGTCCTCCTGAGTCTGCATCTTTCCATACCAGTCGGTTATGTCCTCACCTTCCCCCGGCTCCGGAACGACCAAAGCGCTGAGCCCATTCTGACTCAAGATCCGTTCACCGTGCATCGTCCTGCCTCCTCTCAAGGATAAGGCAATCCCCTTATTTTAGAAAGCGGATTTGAATGCGGTATTCAGGATTGTCGGAATCTGGCCGAACCGCACTCGCCGAATCTGGTTGATGATCTGTTTGGGGCGGAAATAGAATTCCCGCACCGCCTTTTTCTGCAATTTCTTCAATTTCTCGGGAGTCAACCCCGGAGTGACCCAGATCGGATCGAGGTCGGTGTAGGAGATATAGGCCGAATAGCGCAGCCATGTGGCTGTATCGAGCGTGCCATCCGGTCGGATGCCGGTATCAATCTCCCCCTTTTCCTTCAAATCTTCGAATATCTCCGAACCCGGGTACGGGGTCAAAATGCTGAACTGGGCCATATCCAATGGCAAAGACTTGGCAAAGCGAATCGTCTGCAGGGAATCATCATAAGTCTCTCCAGGCAACCCCAGGATAAAAAGCCCGGAGACTTTGATCTTGCTGTTTTTGGTGACGATTCGCACGGCCTTCTCGACCAGTTCGATATTCGTGGTCTTGGTGACCCCCTTGAGCAGGCGATCAACCCCGGATTCGATACCGAAAGCCATATCGTGGCATCCGGCCGCCTCCATGGCTTTTACCAGATCTTCGTCTACGCAACGAACATGCGCTTCGCATCCCCAGCGAAAATCCAACTTGCGCTCCTGGATTTCCTCGCATATAGCATGCACCCTCTTCTTGTTGGCGATAAAGAGGGAATCCATAATGAAGATGTAATCGCAACCATATTTTTTGACCAGCGTTTCCATCTCATCCACCGCACGTACAACCTCATTCGAACGCTGCTTTCGGTTGTGGTGGACCGTGCAAAAACTACATCTGTAGGGGCATCCTCGCTGGGTGAACATGTGCTTGCCAATCGACGTCTTCTTGCCAGAATAAGGGAGGTTACTGATCGAAGGAATGTTGTATAGTTCTTGTTTCACCAAATCCCGAGCAGGCAGGGGGAGCTCACTTAGATCGTTGATCACTCCCTTTTCCTTATTGGGGACGTATTCGCCATCCCTGAGAAAGGAAATGCTCGAGATGGATCCGAAATCCCTGCCTCCCTTTTCTATGAGGCGTACCGCTTCCAGGAAACCGAATTCCCCCTCTCCATGCACGACGAAATCGCAGCACCCGTTCTTCAGGTAGTATTCGTCATAAATAGAAGCGTGGAGGTTACCCAGGGCGACGACGGTTTCCGGCATCTCCTCCTTGAGCCACTTACCCACCTCATAGACGATCCCCCCGTTTGCCGTCAGAACGGTGAAACCGACGATATCCGGATTGCTCTCTTTCAACTGCTTCTTGAATTCCTCAATACTCAAGCGTTCCACCCAGGCATCGATTACCTGGACATCGTACCCCGCGTCCCGAACCACCGCGGCGATGTAGAGCAGGCCGAGGGGTTCGAATGGGGTAATGAGGTTGGCTCCCGCACCGAGCATGGCATCCAGATCGTCTGGCGGATTGACGAGGAGGATTTTCATTGGGCATTTCTCCTTTATTATTTGCGTTTTCATGGGTTTCGGGAAGCAAAAAACAAACCAACCGGCTTGGGACTTCCAACTAGCCCATTGGCGGGGTTTTCATTGCCCTTTTTTTTTAATCTGGCTTGGGAACCCCTGTCTTTTCTTTTTTTATCGGCATTTTTTTCCTGCTGGGAGGGGTTTTTTTCCTTTTTTACTTTTACGTATACGTTAAAATAAACAAATACCAAGGATACTGCCTCCGAAGGCTGCCTTACAAAAAAAATAGACGTTCAGTGGATAAAGCGGAAATCATCCCCCAGCACCCGTTCGATCCGTGCGGGAGCCCCCTCAAAAAAAGCTTCGTAGATCTCGGCTTCTCTCTCTTCCATCAGTTCACCATCCAGCTCTTCCGCTCGTTCCCTCGCCCTTTCCCCGAGAGACCGACGCAGTTCTGCATCTGCCATGAGCCTGGAGAGTTCACGGGTGAAATCCGTCGGTTCGAGGGGAACCGTGATCCCTGCATTCCCCAGGATCTCGGGGATCGGTTCTGTTTCTGAGGCGACGATAGGTAAACCGGCGGCCATAGCTTCCAGCACGGGGATACAGAATCCCTCGTAGTGCGTGGCCATAGCAAAGATATCTACTTTCTGATAATACTCGTGGATGTCTTCATTGGGGACTCTGGGGATGAACTCGACTTTTTCTCCAATTCCCAGTTCCGCCACCAGAGCCTTCAAGCGCTCTTCGAGTTCTCCCTGCCCGATCAGGAGGAGTTGTGCTTCCAGAGGGGCTACAGCCCGGATGAGACACTCTGGATCTTTCTGCTTATCCAGCCTCATAACCGACAGGATCTTGATCGGCTGGTTTTCCCGGGAGTGGTCCTTCAATTCAAAACGAGAGCAGTAGACCCGGTTGTAATTGGTTATCGTTTTCCGCGAACCATGGGACTGGGCATAGCTGTGGAGATAGTTGCTGACCAAGATAACTGCAGAAGCATTGCGCATGGTGTAATATTCGAGGGGTTCGACCATCCTCAACAAAAACTGGCGTTCGGATTTACGCATAACGTCAATTTCGTTGTGGACCGATACGATACATGGTATTCCGAGTTTCCTACCAGCGTGGACTCCCAGGCTCCCGCTATGCCACGGACCGTGAGCGCGAATGATTACCGGGTCCAGCTTCTCTATCAAGCGACGAACCCTGGAGTAATAGAAGGCCAGAGTCAAAGGATTGGGACGCCCGATGGCATGGATGAAAAGCCGCGCTTTTCCGGCATAAGCCTGAACCTTCTCCGGTTCGACATCTTCCGGGCATAGAGAAATGATATGGACTTCGTCGAAGATCTCCTTGGGATTCCAGTAACGTTCTTTCACCTCCCCCTTCTGGTAGTACTTGTAGAGGGGGTCTCCGGGAATTACTGCGAGCCTTTTCATCCTTTTTTCTATGACCCTTTTTTTGGGGGATTCAGAATTGGAAGTAAATGAATTGCTCGACTGGCTTGAGATATATCAGAATAGCGGCAGACATGATGGCAATAACGACCAAACGTCCACCCTCTGGAAGATAGGAACCAAACCTCCGCTCAAAATCCCATCTGCTTATCCGGTGGATCCCGATGAATGCAACAGTGAGTAGGAAGGCTCTGAAATAATGGGGGCCATAAACTGCTCGGTGTGATAAATCGTATAGGAAAGGGTTGAGGATTTTCGCATACATGGCCAGCATCTGGTCGAAGGATTCCGCCCGGAAAGGGATCCAGCCGGCCATGCAAACCAAGAATGTGATCAACCAAGCCAAGATGGGCCTCCTTTCGGGCAGTGCCTGTAGTATGGGAAGGCGCCGGAAGATATAGACGAAACAGGCGTGGTGCACTCCCCAAACGGCAAACTTCCAGGCGGCTCCATGCCACAATCCCATCATGAGCCAGGTCAAAAATAGTGCCCAGGTTCGGCGCGAAGTTTCGTCGGAGACCGCCATCCCCAACCCTCCACTGCTGCGAGCTTTGAACTGTTGTCCTGTAAGCGGCAAATACAGGTAGTCTCTGATCCATGAGGAGAGAGAGATGTGCCACCGCTGCCAGAATTCTCTGGGAGAGAGCGCCATGTAAGGCCAGTTGAAATTCTCCGGTATCCTAACCCCTGCCAGGCGGGCAGAACCAATGGCAATATCCGAATATCCCGAAAAATCCAAATAGATCTGGAAACCGAACAGAATAGCGACCACCCACACGTCGATGGCGGTGAAATGGGTAAAATATCTGCTGAATGAAGCGTCAACTATTCCCGCTAAATTGTCTGCGATAACCACCTTTTTGAAAAGCCCGATTACGACCCGTTGGATCCCAGAGGCCGCGTCACTCAGGGAAATGGAACCGGGCTTTTCCAGTTGGGGAATCATTTCACTTGCCCTGAGAATGGGACCGGCTACCAGTTGAGGCCAGAAAGAGACATAGGTCAAAAAGACCAGGAAATCATCCGTGGTTTTTCCGGATCCACGGTAGGCATCAATAGTATATGAAATGGTCTGAAAGGTATAGAAAGAAATCCCCAGAGGCAGAACTATGTGGAATGTCTTCCAGCCATCCCAGGATGGGCTGCCTCCCCACAAACCGGGCAGGAGGGACAGATTATCGCATAGAAAATAGGTGTACTTGAAAAATACGAGCAGCCCCAGGTTGATTCCGAGACTCAATCCGAGCAAGATCTTCCGGGATAGTCCGTTGTTGCTACGGGCTATCCTCCCGGCTGCCCAAAAATCGACTATGGCGCTGAAGATGACCAGGAAGACAAACTCCCACCTCCACATGGAGTAGAAGAGCACGCTGGCCATCCCCATCAGGTACACTCTTTTTTTCTGGGGACATAGCCAGATTATAGATACAGCTATCCCCAGAAAAAACAAATAGCTGAAGCTATTGAAGAGCATTTTTATCTTTCTCTTCTATATTTTGCATGGCAGAATCTATAGCTTCTGCCAGTAGACGATGGCCCTTTTCTTGGAAATGCCAGGGATCGATGGCCGTGCCGAACATCCAGTACTCCAGCGGCACCAGGGTCTCTATATCCAGGTAGTGGATTCCTTCTGAACCGCAGCGATTCTCGAGTTGCTCGAAAAATCCGTCGTACCTTTTCCGAATGTGGTAAAAAGGCCCGGCTACCTGCGGATGTGGAGCCTTGTAGAGGACGACCTCAATCTCATCCTCTCGTGCTATTCTGAGAATCTCGTCCAGTGCACCTTCATTCCATTGCTTCAAGTCTAAAGGAACCGGAGGCACCCGTTTGGCCGGGTTGCCCATCTTCCTAAATGCTTCCCCCACGGAGAAAATATGGGTTCTCAGTTTCCAATTGATAAAGGCGCTCAATCGGTGTCTGCTGGCAAAAGTCACCCACCCCTTTTCCAACTCACCAACGACTAACTTTTCGAGCCTTTCCTGGGGAGTATCCTCTATTGCGCTTCCTTTTTCCCGGTCTCGTTCAAGCCCATCGGTTTTCCCGTGGAGATTCCCCCCTCCGACTCCCAGTCCCTTCCCACCCGCCAGATCCAAACCAGGTGCTAATTTCCTCACCTTTGGCCTGATCCCCGGCTCACGCAGGTCGTCGTAAACGACTCCGATTATAAGCCATGTAGGAAGGAGTCCTGCTTCCCGCAGGTGGAGGAAGATGGCCAGGAATTCGTTCAGATTGCCGTTCGGGAGCCCTATGCCGAGATAAGAGATCGGGGATGACCGCTCACGTGCCTTCTTGTTGGCGTGGTAAACCGCTATCTCTTCCCCGGGATGGTAATTGTTGATCGAATAGAGGTGAGAAGCTCCCAGCCAAAGCGCAAGTTGTTTCCTCTCCTGAAGCCGGGAACGAAACACTTCCCGTGCTTTTCCCATTCCATCCCCGTTGCGAAAGATCACTGGAAGACCTTCGAAGACGGCATCCCGTGCGACGGTGAAAGGCCCTAGAGCGGCGTCTTCCGGGCTGAAATCTGCTGTCTGATGGACGGACAGAGCAAACAGGCCGCCCCCCAGGAACAAACCCAAGAGAATCGCTATATCCCTTGCCTTCAAGGTCTTCATCAAACCGGCAGTTGCCCTTATCCTCAGTTTCTGTCCTCAGATTCGCCTGGGTTTTCCGCCCAGAAAGGTCCCATGGCTAGAGCATCCAGATGACCGCGCATAAAGGCCCTGACGGCGTCCTCAGGAGTGCAAACGATGGGTTCTTCGTGGATATTGAAACTGGTATTTATGACGAGAGGGAGGCCAGAAATCTCCCGGTAATGGAAGACGGTCCTGTAAAAGGAAGGAGTATTTTCTGGATCGAGGAGTTGGGGTCTGGCAGTTCCATCGACGTGACAAACCGCCGGGATCCGTTCCAGCCATTCCGGACGAACGTCCAGAGTGATGGTCATGTAATTGAGCGCCTGACTGACCAGGGTGTCTTCGAAAATCTCGTTGGCGTGCTCCCGCATGATGGCTGGTGCGAAGGGCATGAACTCCGTTCGGTGTAGTTTTTTGTTCAACCAGTCATTAATATTCTTGTCTGTCGGTGCGGCGAGGATAGATCTGTTCCCCAGAGCTCGAGGGCCGTATTCCATCCTTCCGTCAAAGCGGGCCACGATTTTGCCCGCGTGGATGGCCTGGGCAATCCTTTTCTCTATCTCTTCGTCCTCGACAAACTCCACTCCTTCCCTCTCCAAAGCCATCCGCATGTGCCCCTGGCTGAATTCGGGGCCCAGGAAGACATCATTCAGGGGATTTTTGACGAGCTCGACTTCTTCGGCAATAGGTTCCCTGCTCGCCCAGAGAGCAGCTCCCAGAGATAATCCGCCATCTCCCATATTAGGATGAATGAAAACATCTTCCACCCCTTCGATTTCGGCTATCCTCTGGTTGATCTTTACGTTGGCAAAAACCCCCCCGGCCAGGCAGACCTTCCTGAAACCCATTTTCTCGACCCAGTATTCAACGAGCTGGACAATTCTGCTTTCAACGAGCAGTTGGGTTGCCGCTGCGACCTGAGCGGGAGTGGCCTTCTTAAACCTGCGTGCCAGTTCGTCGACCAGTATGGGATCCCAGAACTGCCCTGTCAGAGCCCAACGCCCGAGCCGTCTCAAAATGACGTGGGGACGCCTCTCGCGCGTGTATCGGAAACCGCTGACGCTCGACGAAAAACAGGCAGACTCCTCGTCAACTGCGAGCAGATCCTGCATTTCGTCGAACAGAATCTGCGGATCATCATAAGCCGCTAGGCCGGTTATTTTTCCTTCGTGCCGATTCCTCTTGAACCCCAGATAGCACGTGACGTAAGAATAGAAATCCCCCGGTGAAAAGGCGGCCGCATCCTCCATCTTAGGTCCATAAGCCAGACGTCGCACCCCCGTGGGGGAGCAGGCCCATATGGCTGTATTCACGCCGTCACCGTATCCGTCGATGGTTATGGTCAGCCCCTCGTCAAAAGAGGATGTCGCATAGGCGCTGACTGCATGACAGAGATGGTGGTCGAAAACCCTCATTTTGAGCGGATCCAGACCGCATTCACGCAGGCTTTTCTCCAGAATCTCTTTGGCCCGGACAGATCTGCCATCCCGCAGACCGAGAATCTTGCTCAGGGCGATTTTAGCCGCTCCGAAACAAGCTTCCCTCCCGATTTTTCTCGGTACGGTATTCGAAAAATCGATCTTCCCTTCTTCTTCGGCGCTGTATATATGGCTTATCTGCCATGGGTTCAGATCGAGAGCATCTCCCCCGCCAAGGGCGATGCAGTCGACATCTTCGGGAGCGAGACCGGCCTGCTCGAGCACCTGCCCAATGGCTCTGAAGGGGAAACCGTAATGTTGCTTGGTCCGACTCAATCTCTCTTCCCCGATGGCGGCGACCACCCTGCCATCCACTACCAGGGCGGCCGTGCCGTCATGACCGATATGGAGCCCAAGGACGGTGGGTAACCCTATCCCGGCTCCCTCTTTCGATTCATTCATAACCGCTCAGCCAATCTCCATGTCGTAAGTGCAATTCCCGCTTCCATTGATCGGGTTCGTAACATCTGTTGTCGAAAAAAGGGCAAAAAGTGTACCAGACCTCTTTCCATCGATCTGGCCTCCATTCCGACATTTTTCGTTTGCCCTTCTTGCCCCACCTGGAAATGTGGTATCTTCGATCTTTTCCTTTTTTGTTATGTCATCAAATACGGTTTTTCCCCGCCCCCGTCAGAATCTCAGCCAGGCTTCGCCCCACGGACCTGAAATTCTTTACCCCGAGCCGCAGCAACCTGACGGTCCCTCCTCGCCACCCAGCCTTGATCACCTCCTCTTCAAAGACCCGCCATAGTCTTCTCGCTTCATAACGCCGCACCTGAGCACTCCAGCAATCCCGGTAATCCTCCCGGCCCAGGACTGCCGAATACCTATCCAGGCGTTCTTCTTCCTGCTCCTCCCTGTCCCCTTTGAGGAGTTCGAGGTCACCGCTCTCTCCCCGACTCGCCAGTTGCAATGCTTCCAGTTCCACTCCCTCCTTGTCCAGCCTGAACAGCGCGAGAAGAGACAGATTTTGTTCCCCTTTGAAATGCAGTCTCTGCTCCAGATAATCGGGAAACAGGAAATTCCCCAGGCTGTAGCAGATTATGCCGTCCCTGTATCTCTCTATTCCCTGAAGGACGTGGGGATGGTGGCCCAAAATAAGTTTGGCCCCCCATTCCACTAGTCGATGTCCCAAGTCGATATTTTCGGGAGGGGGATAGTGGAGGTACTCCTTACCCCAGTGGAGCGATACGACCACACAGTCCACCTTTTTCCGCAGGGACTCTACATCCTCCTGCATTATTTCGGGCTCCAGAGGAGCGACCCCGTGCTTGCCGGAACCGGCGGCCACCGCGCCGACCCAGGGATGGGTAGAGGCGTAGCCGAGAAACCCGACCCGTATCCCATCCAACTCGGCAATGTGCGGTTTTCGCGCTACAGAAAGATCCGCCCCCGCTCCCACCCAGGCGATGCCTCGTTCCCGCAGATGTTCTTGGGTCGCAGCCAGCGAATCCCCGCCGAAATCCATACTGTGGTTGTTGGCCAATGAGACGATGTCGAGTCGCAGATCCTGGAGCAGTGCCAGCTGTCCGGGGGAAGCCCAGACCAGATACTCATCCGGGTGGGGTGGCGTTCCACCAGTATCGAAAGTGCAGTCCAAATCGAGTAAGCGAATATCTCCCCGGGCGAAAAAAGGCATCACTCCCCGGATCACCTTCTCCCTATCCTCCGGTGTATCGAGCCGACCTTCCAGGATCCCCCCCAGAGCCACGTCGCCCGCAGCGCACAGCCTTATGGAATTTCTCATCTCAGTCATCGATAAACTTGCGAAACCAGAGCTCAACAGTCACCAGCGACTGGATGAAGGTAAATACTGGCCACCCCCTATCGACGAAATCTGCGAGACGCTGCGCTCCTCTGCGGTCGATAATCCCCCTGGAGTGGGTGCGCGGATCTTTGAGGATCTCCATGAAAAAGGATCTGAACCCAGAGTCTCTGCGGAAGTGCCGGTTCAAATCCGCCCGGTGACTCCAATCCAGACGTCCCAGGGAAAGCCGCAGCAGGGCCGCCGTCCCGATCTGACGGACCGGCAGTCTACCGTCCAGAAGCCGGTCGATCCGCGTCTTGTCCCGGTCCAAAGGCCGCCCGGTCTTGATCCACGGTACCTGCGCTAGTTCGGGGAAACAGCGCACCAAAATCGACCGATAGAACCTCGCCCCCTTTTTGAATGCAGGAGGGATGCGCAGAAAGAAATCCGTCAGCTCATAATCCAGCCCAGGATACCCATATTCCACATACTGCCGCTGGACATTGGGCAGGGCAACCGAATAGCGGTTGCTGCGGTTGGCAAAGGAATACCGATGTATAAAATTGCTCAGGTGCGGTTCGTCGATCCGGGCCATCCCCGCCTCGATGGTTGCCCGGTTCGCCTCCTCGTACTCCCGGTAGAATTCCGGAAGGAATGCCTTTTCGACAAATATAGGCCGCCCTCGTCTCCAAATGCTATTGATAATTTTCCATTTTTCCTCATCGGTGTACAATTTTTTCTTGGGCAGCACCAGGAAAGTATCACCGAAAAATACATCCATCAAATATCCGTCCAGCAGCACATCGACCAGGTTCTGGTTGCAAATCTCCCGCACGACCGGCAAAAACCAGAATTGGTGGCAGTGGATATTCCCGTCGCTGATCTCCATCCCCTCCCGGGTCACTTCCCCGATATCGAACTGCAGAGGATCGAACCGATGCCAATTCCCACCGTTCAGGCGACACAGTTCGCGAGCGATGCGCTCTTCTCCTGCGTACCAGGCGCAGTGGAATACCTCTATCGGCTTCTGCTTCTGCGAAGCAAAAGAGAGGATCGTGCGCGAATCCAACCCTCCGCTCAACGGCACCCCAACTCTTCCGAAGTGGTCCAGATGCCGATCCACGGCCTGACCGATGAGCCTTCCTCCCTCCTCAACCATATCATCAAATGGTGGCCGGACCTCAGTGTTCGCGAATGAATAATCCCAGTATTTCCTTTGGTCGACAGAACCGGAACGGACGGTGAGAATAGTCCCGGGTTCCAGCAGATGTATATCCTCAAAAAAAGTCCGGGTTCCGCTGATGTACCCGAAATTGAACATATCCTGGATGGCCAATCGATCGACCTTCCGCCCCACCCCATCCAGTTCCAGAAGAGACTTCATTTCAGAGCTGAAGGCGAAAAACTCGGGAGTCAGCATATAGTAGAGATGACGTGCCCCATGGCGGCAATTGATCAGCTCTATCTGGGAGTTACCCGCATCGTAAGCACAGAGATTGAAGCTGCCCATCAGGCATTCGGCAATTTTCCCGTTCGTCAATTCGTAGAGTTTTCCCGCCAGTATCTCATCGTCCCAATCCCGATCCGCCTCTTCTCCTTCAGCGTCCAAAATCTCCAGAAGTTTCCCGCGATTCAGGAGATAGCCATCCAGGAATACCCGTTTCTCCTGGTTCTCTTCCCGAAAGCGATCCTGAAAACGGAAGTTGCGCACGGCGAAACGGCTGTCGGAAAAGGTAGTAACGCGCCCGGTATGGCGCTCTTTCAAGGGAGCACCCATCTTCACCGTCTGGTCGGCGGCTCGTCCGGGAGGAGCATCCCCCCGCAAAAAGAACCCGCAAATTCCAGGCATAATTTTCCCCGCTCAGGAGAGCCCCACGAAGCGATCCCACAACCTGGGAAGGCTATCATCGGCTATTTTCAAACGCCCCCATCCCGCCCATCTCACCCCCTTGCGCGGGTGCAGCAGGCACCTGGCCAGGGGACGCCATGAATCCTTGAAAACATAGTCGACGACCAGCTCGAATGGGGCCGGGAATACCAATGGGGCCGGACGGGTGGTTCGAGATAGAGCAATCTCCACCTCCCTCCGGATCAGCGCACGTGACTGTTCGCAGGACAGGCTCGCGCAAGCCTGGCGAGAGAGTCCCTCTTTGACCACCGCTGTTCCAATCCCGGGTACCAGTTCCCGTACCTCCTCTGCTGCCCGCCGATCCCCACTCAAGAATACCACGGGCACTCCGCGTGCACCCGCGATCCCGGCTACCAGGCCGATCTCCCCGATCTCCCGGCTGTTTAGACGCACTCTCCGCAGCCTGGTCCGACTGTAGGTGTGGCAGAGATGCCCTGTGGGCGTGCCCGCCCTGGCGTGCTGGCCCACGAAAAGCAGCGCCTCCACCGATTCATCCAGAAATGGCAGCCAGGTCGGCCTGCCGCGCCCATGGATGAGTCGCGCAGGAGACAGTAACGACCCCAGAAAGAGTGAATCTCCGGGGCCGTGGTTGTCCAAAACGAGAATTTCTGTGGCTCCAGAAACCAGGCCTCCTTCGATGGCGGCGTTGAGTTCTTTTACCCAGAGTTCCACCGCCCTTTTCTTTTTTTCCACCTCACCGGGGAAACGATCCCCGAAGATATCAAAACCGCTTACCCCGCTCACTCCTTCGATGTCGGCGACGATGTAGATCTTCATCGGTCTCCTCAGAACCGGGGTGGGATAACTGTCCTGTACCAGCCGGTAAAATCCGAATACGTAGGCGTCCAGCATGACGCCCCCAGGTTCCCAATAAAGTCTAAGAGTCCCCTGAAATCGAACCTGTTCAGGTCTTTGGGATCCAGGTATATATTGGTCAATCCATGGAACCGGACTGCTCCGCTCAGCCTCTCTTTCACTAATTCGAGAAAATCCTCCCCGTGCCACCCATCTCGAGCATAAAAAGCATGCCAGCTGTCGAACGATGCAAAGGGGTGCCGAGGACAGGTGGTGACAGGGATTTCGAGAACAGACCCCTTCCAGATGGGCAACCCAAACCTATCGCTGCGTGGAGCCAGTTGTGATGTGGAATACCGCAATCCAGTCTTCTCGAGGATGGGATACAGATCCCCCGACTCCACGTTGCCGAAGTGTGGCACGCGAAACCCCTCCATTCTGTAATTCAGAATGGCCCTCACCGTTTCCTGACAACGATGGATTTCCGCTTCCTTTTCTTCCAGTTCCAGCGCGTGCCAGGATCGAGGATTGAAATCGTCCCGGGAAGAAACGAAATGCTGTGGAGAATTGATCAACTCCGGATGAGAGTAAGAGTGATTAAACAGTTCATGTCCCCCATCCAGGACTACCCGGTGCGGATCGGGGTAATCCTCGACCCAGCGCCCAACACAAGCGAAGCTGGATTTTATGGAGAAATCTCGCATCGTTTCTACTATCCCAGGTAATGCCAGTGCATCCTCAGGAAAATCCACGTCGAATGATAGCAGGAGGCAGGAAGGATGTCCGTTCCAATTGATTTCAGCGCGTGAAAATTCTCTGTCCATGCGTCGGGAAAGACGTCTGGCAAACAACTGGAGACCTATTTGCAGCGGCCGGGAATGGGTCCGCAAGATGCGCTGGATCAGTCTGGTCAACCCTTTTTCTCCTCTACGACGCATTCTCTGCGGAAATCAGGAAAGCCTTACAGCCTCTCAGCAACCGTTTATATTTCATCAACCGACGCAGGAGGAATTCGATGCCCGGCACCCATGCGGCGATTGGAGAAGGGAGAAAGAGATACTGTACCCATCTGCGAGGAATTTTATTTTTTATGAATAGAGGTAGAAAGAAGGCCAGCGAAGGGAGAGGGTTGTAACCCAGAATTTCTACCTTTTGGAAGACAGATAAAGCCTTTTCAACCTGATCAAAATCGGACAGACTAGGGTGGCCTCGGTATACCCAGTGTTCCCGATTGGGCGTAGTGGCGAGGATTCTACAACCCCGGCGTCCCGTTCTGCCCACTTGTTCCAGGAACTTCTCCTTCTCCTTGAATATCTCTATGACGTTGCCCAGCACAATCGCGTCGAAAGAGCCATCCTTGAAGGGAAGATGCAGTATATCTGCCCGAATGAATATCCCATCCGGGCAGATCTCCTTCCCCTTTTGCAAACGGGACATGGATTCGTCGATTCCCACCTTGAGATTGCTCTCATCTATTTCAGCCATCAAAATACCGGATCCACAGCCTACGTCGATCACCCGCATGTCTCGCAAATCCCTCAACTTGCGCCCCAATTCGAACCTGACATCGAGATGATCCCCCCACCAGCCATCCCACTTTTGCCCGCTCCATCTCTTTAGAACACGCCAGCGGAATCTATCCATTTCTCAGAACCTATCACGAAATAGCCAATTCAGTTGGCTTGGATTCCCTCATGAAAATCGCTCCTTTGGGAAGAGGAATCGAGCTGGCTTTCGGCGGTATTCTTTCGGGCTTTTCTGGCATTATAGGACGCCCTAAGACCGATTAAAACCTTGACCAATCTGCGGATCAAGATGGATGGGTACCTGCCATTTAAAAAACGCAGTAACCAGGGATGAGCCATCAATCTCAACAGCCTCCTCGGCAGAGAATGACTCACGAAGGGACTGACGCTGAGCAGTAATTTGGAGTAGGGGTCCCTATCGGCGTAGAGCCGGTTGTTTTTCTTTTTCACAACATCCTGGACGAGGTCCCGGATGACGCCCTCCTCAACGGCCTTCTCGTAGAGGGCTGTCCCCGGAAAAAAGGTCAGGGAAAAATAGCTGATCTTAAAAGGACGGGGGATCTCCTGAATGAGCTGAATTGTCTGGCTCACATCCTCGGTGCTCTCCCAGGGGTTGTCCATGATCACGTCGTAGTAAGAGACGACCTTCCCCGGATGCTTATCGGCCAGTAGACGAGCGACTCCGAGAATGTGATCATTGCTGTGAGGCCGCCGGTAGAGGTCTCGGTTAGTCTTTTGGCTTCCTGACTCAATTCCCATCTCTACCGAAACCAGGCCGGCGTCAATCAGCAGATCGATCTTTTCCTCAGAAACGTTGTTAGGATGGAAATTGCATTTGAACGGGAATCCGATCCGTGCTTTGTACAGGCGATTGAACTCCTCCAGGTCCTTTAAAGGACGCGCACAGAGATTGTCATCAAAAAAATGAATCAGATTGATGAATGGGAACCTCTCTCGAACGGCTTCAATCTCTCGAATCACATGCTCGATACTCCTGAAGCGGAAGACCTTCGATTTCCTATCGAAAATTCTGTTCATCGCATTGTTTATACAGTAGGCGCACCGGTAGGGACATCCGCGCGAAGTCATGGTGAGAAAACCATAATAAGGGCGATCTTCTGGTAGGCCGTAATACCTGCCGTTGTAGCGCGTCAATCCCTTTAGACGTTCATCGGTTAAAACCTGCAGGTTCTGGCTCTCTGCATCGGCGATATAGGTCCCATCGAGATCCGTAAAAATGGGGAATCCGTAATCGTCCAGGTCGCCGGCCAGTGGCTGGATTATATTCTCGACCACCTCTCCGGTCCCAGATCTGTGGCAGAGGTTTGGCACCAGATCAGCGCCCTTTTTCCCTTCGAGATACTCGATGAGGGCAGGGAAAGCATCTTCCCCCTCGCCGATGACGACGTAATCCGCCTGCTCAAGAGACTCTTTTGGCATAACTGTCGGGTGGACTCCCCCCCAGACAACCGGTGAATCACCTACTTCCCTGACCAACCGCGTCACCGCTATCGCCTCTAAAAGGTAGTTGGTATAAACGGAGATTCCTACCAGATCGGCAGAGCGCACGTGCGCCCGCAAATCGTTCAGAAACGGATCCACCGATGAATACTGCTGCGGGAAGGCTCCTAGCGCAAAAACCATTTCGACCTGGTGTCCGGCTGCCGTCACCTGGGCTGCGATCATGCGCATCCCGAAGTTGTGCAAATAACCGCTCGGGTCGATCAGTAAAATCTTCATATGGGCCCAATCCTCTTAGAAACCTCAACGCTCTCATGACAAAAAAATTGGTGTCTGCCTGGAAATTCCGTACCAATTAGTTGCAAATTTATAGGGACATATATCTGCGCTTCTTAGGCCTAAGGTCAAGCCACCTCCGAGAGGGGTGTTTCAGGGTCCAATTCACCCTCCAGAGAGATTCGCCACCAGAGTTCCAAACAGAGCAAACTCCAGATTAATTGTGAATGGCGGGATGCATTGGGCCCCCAATTTTTGAGTAAACCCTGAACATAATCTGCTTGGAAAACACCTCGCTTTTCAATTCTTTCTCGAGAAAGAATTCGTCGTATCGGCTTTTCGATACCAAACTGGGTCCATAACGCAAATGGAACAGCCAATCCCTGTTTCTTTCGCCGGATGGTGGTTGCCGGAAGAACTTTTGAAAGAGCCTTCTTGAGGATAAATTTCTCGTTATGGCCACGCACTTTAAACTGAGCAGGTAGCTGGAGAACTTGCTCAACTAACCTGTGGTCTAAAAACGGGGTACGAGCCTCAAGCGAGACCGCCATGCTCATTCGATCGGTACGCGCCAGCATACATTCTGGCAAGCGGATTTTCAAATCGCAAAAGAGCATTTGGTTTGTGAGCGACATCTTCCTGCTGGATTCAAGATGTCGCTCATACAGATCAACGGCTTTCTTCGCCGAATTTTTCAAAAAACCGGGTCGATATAAGCATTGCAACTCACTGGAGTCAAAGGCAGAGGTCCAACGCAAAAATCGAGTAGCGTCATCCAACATACTCATCTCTAAAAAACGATTCACCTTTTCCCGCAGAACTTGAGCAGGAATCATATGGCTCATAGCCATCAACCATCGGCGAAAAAAAGGAGGCAACTGCCGAAACCTTCGCACACTTCCATCAGTGACAAATCGCGTATAACCTCCGAAGAGTTCGTCTGCTCCCTCTCCGGTCAGCACTACCTTGACATGCTGGGCAGCGAGTTCTGCTACCTGAAAGGCAGGTAATATGATAGGATCAGCGAATGGCTCGTCAAAATGGTAGAGAAGTTTTGGTAGCAGTTCTACTTTGCTAGCCGTACAGTCAATTTCTCGATGTTGTGTGCCGAAAGCCCGTGCTATCGTACGAGCCTGTCGGGTTTCATCAAGTTTCTTATTCTCACTGAAGCCGATGGAAAAAGTTTGGACCGGGTCCGCCATTTCCTGGCTCATCAAGGCAACCACGGCGCTGGAATCAAGTCCCCCGCTGAGAAATGCACCAAAAGGGACATCACTCATCAACCTGATTTTTACGGCATCGCGCAGCAAGCCTCCTAGTTCACTAACGACTTCATTCTCCGAAATTGAAGCCGCAGGTTCCTCGGAAAGCGTAGGTTCCCAATAGGCTTGTGTCCACCAGGTATCTGTTGGCAAATCAAAGATCAGTATATTTCCAGGCAGGAGTTTTTTAATTCCTTGGAAAATTGTTGTTTCGTCTGGAAGATAGCGAAGGATCAGATACAGAGATAGGTTATCGGGTTCAAGATTGCGGGCCACTTCGGGATGTGTTAAAAGCGCCTTGATTTCGGAACCAAAAACCAAACAGCCTTTCTTTTGTGTGTAGAAAAGGGGTTTAATACCCAACCTGTCTCTGGCCAATAACCCACGCCCTTCGTTTGAATCCCACAGGGCAAAGGCGAACATTCCATTCAGGTATTCTACACAACCCTCTTTATATTCCTCGTATAAATGGACTATTACTTCAGTGTCTGATCGGGTCGAAAAGGAATGCCCCTGGGCAATCAGTTCATCCCTTAAATGGTGCTGGTTGTAAATTTCTCCATTGAAAACTACACAGATTTTTCCATCTTCGTTGAAAATCGGTTGTTGCCCTTTCTCAAGGTCGATAATACTCAATCTCCGATTTGCTAACCCCACTGATTCAGCGAGGAATTCTCCCCCTTGATCAGGACCCCGGTGGACAATCGACCGTGCCATCTCTTCCAATACAGTTTTCTTTTGTGTTTTATCTCGATCAAAAGAAAAAAAGCCACAAATTCCGCACATTAACCTACCTCTATTCTATTACTTCATTGGTACTAATTTATTCCCAAAACCAGTAGAAGTACCTCTGACCTGAGAGTTTGTTACCAAGCGATTAAGGAAAATCGCGAAGCCAGGTTTGGAAAAAGGTATAGCAGAGAGGCATAAAATCTATCGATGAGAGCGGTATGGAATGTCCTGTATCGGTAGCTATGCACTTGGAATCCATGCTCTATGAAAATTTTTTCGAGCTGCTTGTATTCAACTGGTAGAGTGATGAGTTGCTGGCCGGTGGTTCCTCTTGCCGGCCCCCCCCGAAACAGGCAGTAGAGTTGGTAGTCGATCATGGCTAGGAGTTCCTCAATCCAATTGCCTTTTAGTGCCAGTGGGGTACTGGCGATGTAAAAGCAAGTATTGGGTAGACGCTTAGCCATTCTTTTTACCAAATCATTACAATTGGGAATATACTGGAGAACCGATCCCATAATTACCAGATCCACAGTCTCCAAGATCTCGCCTTCTGCGACCAAAAAACCCTCAAGATCAGCTTCGTGACAAATGACTTTTACACCGGGGAAATGGCTTTTCAGCTTATTGCTGGCCGCCTGCAAAAAAGTTTGGTTTAAATCCACACAGTGGAACATTTCCCCTCCGTTGGCTGCGGCAATCAGTGAATAAAGCCCCGTTCCACAACCGATATCGACCACTGTCATTCCTACCATGTTCTTTTTAGAGATGATCCTCCTCAGATCCCTACCTATTCGCCTTTCCTCCCGAGAGAAAAACGCCTCTCGCCCTTGATCGTAACAAGGAGCTATCTCCTGGTAATAAGCACGATTCTGCTCGAAAATCTCTCTCTTTTCTTTTTCCTCCTTCATAAGCCGAAAGTCCTTTTAGAAAAAAATCTCCTCACTCTATAGCCATATCAGAAGAGCAATTCATAGCCTTTTTCCTTCTCAGTCATGAGGATGGCCGTACCTAAGGTGGGAGAATGGCCATAACTGTCCGCAAAGAATTGAGGGGAATAATTTCTTTTGTCCATTTCTTCTTAAAGCGCCCGATTCCTTCCTCCTTAGAATTCCGAGGAGGCTGCACGATGCCCATGAGATCGTAGACCACGACTTTGTGTTCAATGCACCACTTTATCACTGCCCACTTTATGGCATCTCCTCCTCCCAGATGGGCTGCTACTGATTCGGGAGTGCTCCATGCGGCGATCTCACAGGCGATGCCCCCAAAGGCGTGGAGGCCAAGTCCTGCAATAGGACTCCCTTCATGGCTGGCGATAAAATAGCGAACATGGAAATCCTCCTCGGCCAGATACCTGCTGCTCATTTCCGGCAGACGGTCCCCGTAAGACTTTCCCCCCTTTGCTCGATCACACAATTGCCAAAACTCATGGGCTTCCTTTATATCTCCTCCATCCAGGCAACGAATAGTAATTCCCTGTCTCTCTGCTCGCCGAACCGCCTTGCGCCCCTCTTTGGGCATACATCTCCATGCTTCATCCAGATTCTGCCCCAACCTGACCACCGGGGTAAATCCCTTATCTTCACGAATTCCCTTGCCTATATTCCGATCCCCGCTCCCTTCTTCCTCTCCACTCATCTCCCAATGACATGTACTCTTCCACCTGACTCCTCCAGCAAAACCAGCACACTGTCGGAGTTCGGCAAACAAAGCAGACACGACTTCTCGTCTGTTACAAGACTGACAAATTGCCGGTCCATCAATGGAACCAATTGAGCGTATCAAAGGCCAGGTAAGAGCATGGATCTGGCGACTTCCCCTCTTCTCATAGAGTTTCCGTTGCAATGGGGAATACTGGAACGCCAATAGCGCCCCCAATGGTCGTTCCGGCTCCCCAACCACCAGAAATAATGGGCGATAACCCAGAATCGCACTCCAGTAATCGGCAAACTGACGAGTCTGATAAGGTCCCCCCATTCCCTGCCGGATCCACTCATTCCACTTTTTTGGGGGAGAAGTTTTTCTTTCTATGCGCATTCGGCAACTTTCTCTCATCCCATCAATCGGGAAAACACTTGGCCAATCTCCTCTTGTCGCGCTTGGAGACCAAAACGATCCAGCACCTCCTGGTGCGCCGCCTGACGCATCTTTTCATAACATTGGGGAACTGCCAGCAAGTGTCCCAGCTTTCGAGCCAGTTCTTCGGATTTTTGCGGATGTACGAGAAGGCCGGATTTCCCATCCTCAATCAGAAATCGCCCTACAGCATTTTCTGTTAATAGAGGAACTGCCCCCAAGTACATCGCCTCCAGCACGGAATGTGGGTACCAGAAGGTATCGGCAAACGAGTGTGGCAACAAAAAGAATCGAGTCCGTGAGAGCACCGCAGCGAGATTATCAATCACCCCGCCAATCTCCACGAGATGGTGCAATCCTCGCTTACTCAATTCTTCCTCGATCCAGTTCTTCCCCTCGTCTTGTTCCAGCGCTGGCACAGCAAGAAGCAACCGCACAGGGTGCTTCTTGTTCAATAAGCCCAGAGTCTCCAACACCGTCCCCAATCCGCGATCACAAAGCAGATAATGAGGCAAATCTGGACCGAAATGAGTAGAACCGTTCATAAACAGAAAATCTATATCTTTGGTGCTGTCAATCCGCTCCCCAGGGACAAAAACGATGCCGGGGCTTTCTATATGCTCGAGTCCCGCAATCGGGAGAGGAGGAATTAGGGTTATCCACCGCTGCCAACCAGGTCTAATGCAGATCCCCTTTCCTCCCCAGGGAGCAAGGCCCAATTTCACTCTTTTGGCGGCAACCAGGATGAAAATAATCCCCCAAAAAAACCAGTGTCTCCAAGTGGGAAAGGCCAGAGTTCGTAGCACGAAAAAATCGGGGCTGAAGTCATTCAACCTACGCCACAGAGAGAGAAGGCAGCGAATAGTTTTTCCTGGGGGATGAGCATAAAAACAGCGGATACCTCTCACCCTAATCTCGCTATTTCTCACTCCCGAAGAGATGGGGGAAAAAACCGCCACCTCCGCTCCGGAGCAGCCCAGAGCGCGCAACCACCCAAGTATCGAACTCTGGTGACCATCCAGGAAGGGTTCGGCAAAATCACCGATAAAAAATAGAAAGCGCCTTCCCCGGAGTGGTTTATCCATCTGTTTCTTTCCCAACGTCAAGACTCTTCGTTCTTTTTCCAGACTGCAATCAACTGCTGTGCCATCCATCGTGTTAGCGGCCAGGTCCCGAGTTTTTGGTAACTGGCACGCGTTGCCCGGGGGAAATGAGGAAAAAGTCGCCCCAGCATAAATGGGAATCCCACTCCGCGAACGGCCAACAATCTACCCGGGACGGGTAATTTTCGGATTTTTCCTGAAGAGATATGCGTTTCCTTGAACTCCTCGGGTTTCCATCTATTCCTCATGAGAGTCAGCAAGACTCCATAGTGGAGGTTATTGAATTCGACGACGACATACCCTCCTGGTTGCACAACACGGAAAAATTCCTGCAAGAGCTCAACCTGGGCTTTCAAGGGAAACAGATGGACAAACCTGAAAGTAGCGAGAAAATTGAAACACCCGTCCTGGAAAGGGAGATGGAAGGCATCTCCCTGATAGAGCGAAATCCGATGTTCAGTTGGGCTGATGTTATGGGAAAATTCCCGAATCATCCCGTCCGAAAGTTCGGCTACATGCAGGCGCTCTTTGGCCCAAGGAAGAAGAACATCAGTCAACCTTCCCGGACCTGGAGCGACTTCTAGGCCACAATCGGTTTCCCCAACCAAATGAGAGAATATATCTTCGACCATCTCCCGATGGACCACGTTGTAAAATTGCCCACTATGGTCTGAAAAACGCCGCTCCATGTATTGAGCAGCCTGTTTATTGTAGTCTTCCCTCAGATTAAAATATTCCGCTCTAGCCATGGATTCTCTCCCAAAAAACCAGCTCCAGTAGGAAATTAGAAATTGGCTGCCCAGAATTCTCTAACTGAATCTATGATCCGGGCAATATCTCCTTCATTCAACTTAAACGAGGTAGGCAAGTTGATTCCTCGACGATGGAGAGATTCAGCGACATTTCCTCCGAAGTAGGGATCGTCCCGAGCTGGTGCCTGTTGGTGCAGAGGAAAGAAAAAGGGGCGCACTTGAATCTGACGCTCCTCCATAAATTTGATAATATCCAGACGCAAATCTGCCTGCCCAGTGGGAAGGAGAATTGACATGAGCCACCCATTCCACTGGACTCCTTCCCGAAAAGGGGAAAGACAAATCCCGGGAAGATCGCTCAGCCCTTGTCGGTATAGTTCAACTATTCTCTCCCGGTGCGCGAGGATTTCTTCGATTTGCTCCATCTGGGCAAGACCGACAGCTGCCTGGAGGTTAGTCATTCGGTAATTGTATCCTACCTCTGAATGTTTGTATTCCCATCCCATATCACGTGCCTGGGTTCCCAATTTCCTCGCCCTCTCTGCCAAAACTTCATCCTGACAGAGGATCATCCCTCCTCCCCCGGTGGTAATGATCTTATTTCCATTGAAGCTCAAGCATCCTAATGTCCCAAAGGTTCCGACATTGCCCTCTCCAATTCGCGTACCCAACCCTTCTGTGGCATCTTCAATGACTGTGATCCCACGTTCTTTTGCCCAAGAACAGATCGTTTCGATTTGGGCTGGGAACCCGAATAGATGGACAGGAAGGACTGCTTTTGTTCGCGCAGAACACGCAGCATCGAGCAACCGGACATCCAACCCCCAAGTTTCGACATCTGCGTCCACAAAAACAGGACGCGCTCCCAAATATCGAATTGGGTTAACCGTGGCCACGAAGGTGAGGGTAGGAACGATTACCTCATCTCCAGCTTGGACACCTGCCATAGCCAAGGAAAGGTGCAGAGCAGCCGTTCCGCTTTGGAGTGCGACAGCATGAGGTGAATGGCAAAAATCGGCTACTCTCTGTTCGAATTCACCGACAAACGGCCCTACAGAAGAAACGAAGGTAGAACGAATGCACTCGATCAGATTGCCTTCTTCCTTTTCCCCCAGCACCGGTTCGCTCAGATATATCATCCTCCTCAATCCCCTTTCACTCCAGATAGCAGCCCCTCATAATCCCGCGCCAAAGAGAATCCCTCAGCAAACGGCAGAGGCCATATGCATGACATGATACTGAGCCAGCAGCAGGTCTTTTTCATATCAGTTTGATTTTGCGATTTCCTAATTTTCGGAGGTTTTCCTCGGAAACCCCAACCTCATCAAGATATCAATTTATCAATCAGGTATCAGACCATGGATGCGGGAAGATCTCTTCCTCTTTCTTGCGCGTGTGTATGCCCAAATCCAATCAATTCGAGTCCGTCTTACTGCCATGCAACAGGTTGGTCAAGAATTGATAATCTCCTGATAAATCCCCGATAGAACCTGGCCAATCTTCTTGGCTGATAGCCGATTTTCAGCCCAAGCCAGCCCAAGCCTAATCCTGTTTTCAACTTCTTCCCCTCCAGCTAAAGCCATTTCCAACTGGGTTTGAATCTCCTCCTTGCCCTCAACTCGCCAGTACGGATGCTGGTCATCAAAGATGTGTTGGCAAAGGCGAGAATCGCAGTAGGTGACAGTTGGCTTTCCACATGCCAGTGACTCCTGGATTATTAACGGAAAGTGGGGATATCCACTCTCTCCATCAATGAAGAAGCCAACAACTACATCTGCCACGCGATAGTATTTTGCCATCTCTTCAGGATCCAGTTCCCCGACGAAAAGCACCTTTTCAGCAATCCCCAATTCTCTTGTAAGAGACTTGGCCCGACCAGCATCCTCTCCCCAATCCCGGGCTATCAAACGGACTTCTGGATGGTGAAGTGCGAATGAGGAGAAGGCCTGTAGAAAAACATCGTTCCCCTTACTGTGCCAGTCTTGCCGTGCTGGCGCAAAAATGAGTTTTTCTTCTCCTGGACGCAATAATTTAGTCCGGAGTTCCTGCTCTTCTCCGGGATGGTAAATTCCCAGGTTGACTATCGTATGGATAAAACGGAAATTTCCAAAAGAAAGCTTCTCTATTGCTTCCAGGGTCCAGGCATCGCAATCCGTATATAGCAGGGCAGAACTACGCTTGTAAGCTCTCCGAAGCAATCTCCCCATCATTCCTGACGAAACAGCTGTTTCACGCAAATCGGAACCGGTACAATGACTGATCGTCCTTTTCCCCGCAAATTGGAGGAAAACAGGAGAAAGTGTGTAGCCGTGTATGAGGTCGTATTTCCTCAATAAACGACGCTGTTCCAAGAACGGTTTTGATTTCGGACGAAGGCGCCAGGTTCGCACCCATTCAGGCCAATCACAAATCTGTCCAGCTTTCTGCGGATTCTCCGTAGGGGGGATGATCGGTTTCCCATCCATGTCTTCGTTCAAATAGGTAATGAAGAGATCGGCTTCAACCCCCAGAGCCCTCAATGCCAGGCAGTTATTAAAGGCAGCATTACAAAGGTTACCCACGTGAGCCACCATCATAACCGATTTTCCTCACTTCTTCCTGGGAAAAAACTTGTGGAAGGGAAAATTCATACCCGAATAACCCCTTTGGCAACATCTAACAGGCTCTCTATCTCCTCCCGAGAAAACACCCGGAGAATGACACAAGAAACCAAGTAAACCACGGTCCCTAAAGCTGCTGATAAAGTAATCTGTGCAAGTGCGGAGTAATCAACAATAAACTCCTGAAAAAAAAGAAGAAGAGAGGTCATAATGCAAGCCGCGGCAATGCACTTCCACAAAAAACCCCAGGATAACCTAACATTGAAAAGAGGTTTAGCCTTTGACTTATAATAGAGCATTTGGAGTAGAAATGTCAGCAACGTCATATATGCAGCTCCGATTATTCCTATCCAAGGAACAAGTACGATATTTCCCGCAATATTGGCCACTGCTGCTAAGGAAAACCCCAAGGTGATGAATTTCGTCTTTTTGGCTAAACTGAAAACCTGTGCGTAAAAGGAACCGATATAAAAAAAAAGCAACCCGATACAGATTATAGGCATAAGGGAAAACGGTACTTCGACAGTTTTTCCAGTTATGGTTTTTAGAATGGGACCGTGCAATATTCCCAACCCGCATACAGAGGGAACGGCTATCAAAAGGGGCAATTTGTTGGAATAATTGAGAATTTTCCGCACAGCCGAAACTTGACCTTGTTTCCACAAACTCGTCAATTTGGGCAGCAAAAAAAGAAAAAACGGGGCATAAATAAATTGCAAAACCATGGAGATAGAATAACATGCCGAATATTTGGCTACATCACCCAGGGGAAGGAAAAAACCGATAACATAACGATCGGACAGATTGAGTACCCAATTCAAGATGGACATTGGCACGAGAGGCAAAGAATATGCCATGAAAGACTGTAACAATTCTTTCCGGGGACCGCCCAGTCCGATCTCCCCGACTATGAGCAATTGAGCAATTGAGAAACGGAAGAAATGCATCCCGGCAAATGCTAGGAGAACCGACGCTAAATCTCCTCCCCAATAGACGACTAATAGAACGACTGAAAGAGTGGCAGTGCCTTGGAAAAATTGAAAAAAAGAAAAGGCTTTTTCTCTTTGGAATGCACTGAAATAAGTTGTGGAATATTGGGCAAGAACCTGGAAGAAGAGCATTAAGGATGCCAATTGGACGAGATGGGTCACCTCCTGCTTCACCTGGATAAAAGTGAGGCTCACCCAAGACGAAAGTCCATAGAAAATCCCTGCAAAAACGAAAGCTGAAATGGCAATAGTCGTCAAAATGGTATAATAATTCATCGCTACAACCTTCCGCTCTCTCTCCCCTGCTGAAAACCTGACGAACGAGTCTGGCAATGCCAGAAGTGCAAGGGGAACAAGCAAATTTACTGCAGCAGAAAGTTGCGACCAAATACCATAAACCTCCAGCCCCAGATTGCGAGACAAAACTGGCAACATGAGAAATTGTTGAAGGTGAAGAACAGAGGAAATAAAAAAAAGCACCACGAGTTTCTGTCCGTACTGGACACTCATAGTATTGCCAAACTCCTCAATATCAAATTCACCCCCGCAATTTTCCCTTGACTCCTCCCACCGATGAGTGATCCCGTTTCATTTTTTTTTAAGCAGTAGTTCCCGCATAGATTCAAACTCATCCTGCGCTTTTCCGTAATCGGCATGAGACCCCAGATCCATCCAGTAATCATCGCTAGGATAACCGACAATTTTCCTACCATCCTGGAGCATCCTTTGAACCAAATCGGGGAAATCGAGGTATTCTCCCTTTTTGATATAATTGAGTGCGGATAACTCGTATACATAAACTCCCATACTCACAAGGGAATGAAGCTCCGGCTTTTCTTGGAAACTTTTCAAGATATTTTCTTCATCTACTTCCATCACCCCAAGATCGAGTTTTACTTTCTTGCGGTGCATGGCAATGGTCAGTTCTCCCCCTTTTTTTTTGTGATATGCAAGTAATTTCCCAAAATCCATCGTAGTGAGGACATCACCGTTAATCACAAGGAAGGGGGCTTCCTCCTGAAAAGATATGAGCTTAAGAGATCCTACTGTTCCCAAAGGTTCATCCTCTCGCACAAAGTGGATTTCCGCATTTTCCACATGGGGTGAACCATCGTGGAAATAGGCTTGGATTAATTCTGCGAGATAGCCCAAACTGAGGATGATGCGATCAAAACCATAATAAGAAAGCTGGTGGATAAGAATATCAAGAATGGGACGGTCTCCCAGAGGCACAAGGGGTTTGGGGAATACAGTATTGTAAGGAGCAAGACGCGTCCCTTTTCCTCCTGCAAGAATCACTGCATTCATTTTTCCACCTTTCTTCTCCTCTTCTCACACCAGGCCATATTACTGAACTTTCTCTGCCCGAAGCATGAACAATTCCGCAATCTGGTTCTCTATCTTTCCTTTGTCGCGAAGCTGAATGTCTAGTTCTCCGCCCAGTTGAAAGAAAGAGTCCCAGAGTCCCTTAAATTCCTCTTTCCCGCCACTTCCCCTAAAAGCATGTAATGCAAAAGCGAGAAAGGCATTACTCGCCACTACCTTTGAAGGGGCTCCTTCGCTATTGAGGAAGTCCTGGAGCCATTCATAACTCGTCGAGTTGATGTGAAACCCCCTCAACTTATTGTCCTCTCTATTCTTCTTTCGGCTCTCCTCCTGCCAGTCGCTCAGCAAGATACTATTGGGGTTGCTCGCAGTGAAGACCAAGATCCCTCCTATACGGGTTACCCTCAGTAAATTCCGAACTGCTTCCTCTTGGCCGTCACGGGGTAAGTGTTCCAATAATCCCAAACAAATGGCGATGTCGAAATACTGATCGGGTAAAGACAATTTGCTTGCGTTGCAGTGCACTAGAGTTGCCCTCTCCTCCAGCCCTTTTTCCGTCAAACGCTGCCTGCAGCGTTCAAGCATACCCTCTGCATTGTCAACTCCGGTAACAATGGCACCAGCTTCGACCAAAGGAATGGTCAACCTACCATTACCGCAGGATAAGTCCAAAACTCTTTTCCCCTTCACTTCTCCGAGAGTTTTGAACAAGCAAGAGATTTCCCAATCGGAATAAACCTGATTAAATGACTTAGGCATCCCATAATAGAGCACAGCCGCAAGATCATCAGTTTCACCAACTCGGCGACTCCAAAAAGAATCGGCGTCTTCAACAGAGTAACTCATCTACATTCCTTTTGCTAACGTGAATTCCTATATATGGGGTCAAAGGGATCATTGATAATTCCCTTGCTGAGAATTGTCAAAATTTCTCGAATCCCGGATATCACCGTCCACTCGGGTTCAAAACCTAAAGCCGACTTGATTTTTGAAAATGAAACTCTATAACTCCGAGGATCTTCAGCCTGTTCTACCTTTCCAATGGAAGTTCCCGGAATTTCATGCAAAATGAAGTCGACGATTTCCCTTTTGGTGAAATTGAGATCATCTCCACCGACATTAAAAATTTCCCCCCCAAGGTCGTCCTTGGAAGCATCAATGCATTGACAAATGGCCCGACTTATATCATGGATGTGGATGTACGGCCGCCAAAATTGTTCACCAAAGACTATTAATTTCCGATTCAGGAATGCTTCCATAGCAAATTCATTTATGAGCAGATCAAAACGCATGCGAGGGGAACAACCAAATGCAGTGGCGAAACGCAGGATGACAGGTTGAAATGAGGATGTTGCCAACCCCAGGATGGCTTTCTCAACCTCCACCTTTGTCTGGGCATAATGGGACAATGGATTGAGCGGGCTATCCTCAGTTGCCAAGGATGAAGTATCACTTAGGCCATAATTGCTACATGTGGAGGCAAAAAGGAAACGTCGCACCCCCTTCTGTTTGCTTATCCGGGCTAGCTGGCAAGTCCCGCTGTAATTGATGGCTTGAGCTTCCTCCGGTTCCTGTTTGCATGCGGGATCCCCAACGATTGCTGCTAGTGACACTACTGATTCGACTCCTTCGAGAGCTCGAAGAACTATATCTTCATCTCGAATATCACCACGCACAAAGTCAAAATCAGGGTGGGGAATAAAAGGCAATAGAGAATTGCCTCCAAAGGAAAGCCGATCTAACACCCTTACCTTCAGACCACTACTTAGAAGATATTGGCAAAGCACTGAACCGATGTAACCGGCTCCCCCAGCAACCAAAACTCGAGAATTACTCATCTGATAACTTTTCCTCTTTGAAAGGTTAGGACACAATTCCTGATCGTTGCCCCAAGATAAAGAGGCGCAAATAGAATGCTAAAATTGCATCCAGAGGAATTACCTGGTTGATTGACAAATCTCACGGTTTCCGTTTACGCGGCCTGTCGTAATGGGCCATAGAAACGGGGTTGAGTTCGTTCGTCGTGCTGTTTTCGAGAGGCCATGGCCGGTTGCGGATCAGGTTCT
>Ga0233430_1000519_pt1 | contig 70395 bp, 52 predicted proteins | sample SI_118_April2016_2_FD_179883 | JGI IMG/M metagenome (GOLD analysis project Ga0233430, IMG submission 179883) | Seawater microbial communities from Saanich Inlet, British Columbia, Canada - SI_118_April2016_150_MG | ecosystem: Environmental > Aquatic > Marine > Inlet | place: Canada: British... | reverse complement strand
TTCGCACTTGATACGCCGATTTTTTTACTTTGATTTTTTCCTCCACTTCGCTTGCGGAACGTTGCACTAAAAATCAATCCTTCGGAGAGTTTAACAGCGCGCGATGTTAGGCGTAATTTTTCTTCCACCTTGCTTCACAACTTGTCGATGATTTTTCTTTTTCCCATGCAAAGTTCAAAAGAATACTTATTTCACTCGTTAAAATTTTCGACAAGCTTCGGGTTAACACCAAATTTTTTAATGTTCTCGGTTTCGTATAATCGACTAAAAACAAAAAAATCGGAAATAGCAAGTACTTCCTCTAACATTGATTATACGGCTACGCTAACGCTTCGTTTTACTATGTAAAATTTTTCTGAAAAAGAAAAACCCAACTTTTGGATTTAATACAAATAAAACTAACTAAAAACTATTTATCGGGGGCTAAGTTAAAAAAAACAGGGGGCTTAAGTTCTTTTACGATTTCTTGCACAAACTGGACACCATTTTCCAAACTTAATACTGTAAGGTATTGCTTTCCAAATATGTCCTTTTTCACATTGCCATTTTAATTTAATTCTGTTATGTGTATATCGAGTTGAAAGACATTTACCGCCTTTGCTTTGAGCAAGTTTCTGTAACTCATTTAATTGATTAGGTGGATGTAAATCAAATTGAGAATGGTGAATATTTTCATCAAATATAGGTATATTAACATCTTTCTTTGAACATATTTTGCAAATATAATCTTTCATCCGATCAAAATTTATAGTATATGGTATTGTAAATAATGTAATCCCATGAATATTACATAAGTTTTCTTTCCAAACATCATATTCTTTACGTTGTTTTAGAGTATAGTTTCCTGAAAAATGAGCTACTTCATTATAGTGTTGTTCTCCATTGTATTCAAATGCAATTTTTTGCTCCTTACAATAACCGTCAAGTTCCATTTGAAAACCTTTCTTGCTTTTAAGCCATTTAGGTCTTCCTTTAGGAAATTTTTTCCCAAATATGCCTTCAAAGTATTGCCTACAAATTCTTTCACTAACTCCAGTTGAACAAATAGGACACCAAGTTCCACTAATTATACAATTAGGTTTTGCTTTCCATTCATGCCCTAATTTGCATTGCCAGCTTAATTTAAATTTGTTGTTTTCGTAGGAATTAGAAAGACATTTTCCTCCCCTTGATTCAGCAAGATTATGCATATCTTTAATTATTTTCTTTTTGGATCCACCACATTCCGGACACCAATGTCCTCCTGATTGTACAGTATGCCAGCTTGCTTTCCAAATGTGACCTTTCAAGCATTGCCAAGTTAAAAGTTCTTTATTACTTCTGTATTCTTTAGAAAGACAAATCCCATTTTTAATTTTAGCAAAGTTTTTAATTTCATTTAATGTCTTTTTTGGAGTTCCATTACAAATAGGACACCATTGCCCTCTTTGAATATGTTTAGGTGTATTCTTCCATGTATGCCCTTTTTTACATTTCCATAATAACTTTGTGTGATTATTTGAGTAATTTTGAGAAACTAACTTCCCTCCTTTCTCTTCTGCAATCTTGATGTATTTCTCAATAGAATTTCTTTTTTTATTTCCCCTAAGAATAATAGCACACTTTGGACACCAATGACCATTTCTAATATCATTAGGTTTTGCTTCCCATTGATGACCTAACTTACACTCCCAAAGTGTTTTAGTACTAGAATTCAAATAATCAGAAGAAAGATATTTTCCTTCATGTTTTCTAGCAACAGCATGCATATCTTTTATTAATAACTTCTTCATAATTTGTAGAATCAATGTAAAATATATAAATATTTTTGATAATCTTAAAATAATGTACTCAAATTCACTTGACAAATACCTTTCTCTCTTTCTTCACAATAATTCTTTATATATCATCCACACTGGCAAAACTTGGCTTACAGAAAAACAAGAAGTAATTCCACAATTAATCCAAAAGCACTTGGAAAGAAAAATTACTATTGGTTTATGCCCAGTAAGAGAAGATAATACTCTAAAATGGGTTGCTTTTGATTTTGATGCTCATAATGACGAACCAATAGAAGAAATTCAAGAAAATGTCAAAAAAACAAAAGAAAACCTGAAAAAAGTAAATATTGACTCTCATATTGAGAAATCAGGAAGAGGTTATCATCTTTGGATTTTTCTTGAAGAACCAATATTAAGAGAAAGAATAGAGAAATTTCTCAAACGCTTTGCTTATCATTCAGCTGAAATTTATGCAGGAAAACAAAAAATAAGAATTCCCTTAGGATCTTATCAAAAAGATAAGTCTATTTTCTGTGGTTTTCTGGATGATAATTTCAACTTGGTAGGAAATCAAGAAGAATACTTACTTGACATTAAACCCACAAGTTTAGAAACAATAAAACAGGCAAAGAAGATGATTAGGGAAAACAATCCTCTAAAAATAAAACTGATTTCTCAAAACAAGAAAAGAAAAATTGTTACAGAGCAAAAATGGGTTAACTACAATAAAGAATGGAAACCAAAACCAACCATTCCAAAAATCGAGATTAACAAAGTAATTTATTCAACGAAAAATAAACAGCATAGGTTTATTCTTCAATTATTATTAGAAATGAACTTAAGCCCCCGAGAACTATTACGAATTAAAGTACAAGATGTCAGTATTAACGAACAAATACTTAGAATTCAGAGATACAAACCAATTCAGAGGAAAATGTTACTTATTTCTGGACATCTGATAGAAACATTCAAAGAACATCTCAAAGATAAACAATTTACTGATACTCTTCTTCAAACAAACAGAGGAAAACGATATTCTTGCAGAACTATACAAAAGATAAAACAAAACGCTTTCAAGAAAGCTAACTTAGCCCCCGAGTCTGACGACAATTAGTCTCAGCAAAGATTCGTATATGATAAGTATTAAATCCAAAAGTACACCGAGAACAAAAATACAGTCAGCACAATCCTAACGGATGGTCGCTTCCTTTTGGTGGAAGAAAAACTCCGTCGGACATCAAAGTCCGCCTACGCCTAACAAGTTTTATACGGTTGCGTTACTCGGGGCATCAAAGCCCCTGCGTTACTCACCCAAATGGCTTCGCCACTTCGCATAAAACTGATGTTATACGCAATTAAATTTTCACTAGTCTAAATCTCATTCTTCTTTTAAAAAAAGAAGCAAAAGAGGGGGTTCCTAAAACCTATCTTTCGCTCTAAAAAATTATTTAGAAATGATTGTCAATATATTTATGAATTTTTTCTGGATCATCAAAAAAATCAGTTTTGTTTCTGTTTCTAACATATAGGATTTTTTTATCCTTTTTCTTAATAAATATTGGATTATCACTTCTTTTGACTTCAATAACTGCAATAGATTTATTTTCAAATTTTTCAAATCTAAGATTAATATTTTTCTTTGATAATTCAGTATTTATTTTTGATTCAATAAAGCTCCAAAATTCCAATTCCCACCCATCTCTATCTTTACTTTTAATTAAATCAAAATCTTCTTCTATTCCTATTATTTTTTCATTCTTTTCATTATATCCAATTACTAAAGTTCCACCTAAACTATTCAAGAAACCAACAATTGTTTTTAAAATAGAAAATTTCATAACATCATCGCTTTTTTGTGTATCTAAATTTTTCTTGAATGTTGATTTAAATTCCAATTTCTCATGTTCGTAAGAAGATAATAAACTATTAATATCAAAATGTTCTTCTTCTAAATCATCTTCCTCGGACCAGCCAATTTTTCCTTTAATCTCTTTTAATAAGATTGAGTCTTTTTCTTTACAAAATTCTTTAAAATTATTTTCTAATAAAGATTTAAGACAAACTTTATTCATAAAATGAGATTTTAAGACTTTTATGTAATCACCATTATTGCCCTTATATTTCTTCAAAAATAGGGCAAAATAATCTTTAGGATCTTTTGCACCTTTAGCTAAATTTGTTTCATTTGTAAGCCAAGTCATATTTAAAATTGAATCTATATCTTTCCTTGAGGAGGTATAATTTTTAGATTTACTTTTCGGGAATAAATGGTCTTTATGATAATTATCTCTTTCGCTAACCATTTCACCAGTTTGTAAATCCCTAGATCCTTCTAATGCAAGTAAAGATAAAATTCCTTTGTAGATAGCACTAGAAAAAGATCCAATTTTTCTCAAGTTTAGATTGCTAATATTATTTCTTGCAGATTCAATATTCTCTGGAACTTTAGAATTATCGGAAAACCAAGAGTTCATTTCCTTAAAGTCTGAAGTTAATTGACTATCAACTGCAGAAGAATATGCTTCACTAAAAATAATTGACCAATACCATTCTTTAATTTTTTTATTACATTCATATTTATTTTCTCTTTTTTCTACTTGTTTAATTAATGCTGCAAGAATTGGTATTGTAGGCATAAATGGCACATGATTTTCATCAATAACTCCAAATCCATCTTTTAAATCTTCTAATTTCTTAATTGCAAGGTAAACACATCTTGACATTTCATCCCAATGAGTTTCAAATATTTTTGGATCTTTACCAATATCAACATCATATACTTGATCATATATTTCAAGAATATCGCTTTTCTTACAAGAACTAGTTGGATTATAAAGAAGAGATATTGCCTGTATTATATACATTCTTAGTTTATTCCTAGTTTTTTTTGCATATCTGTTGAATTCAGGATATTTTTTACAAGACCCCTCCCACAATTTTCTTAAATCAATATTGTGTTTTGATGAAGCTGCAATTAATAAATCAAACGCATCCAATAATTTTCCTTTTGTATTGATGTTTTCAAATATATCAACTACGTGATGCAATTTCATTGTTGAAGGTAGTTTAATATCCGGAATTTGAAAATTATTCCAAAAATGAAGTAATCTATCTTGCATGATTCTAGTCATATCTTTTAATTTCCTTCTATCAATATCCTGTTTCTCATAGAAATCTTCAAATTCCCTAATCCATGCAATTTGATTTTCTAATTCATAAAAGGGGAATAATAATAATTTAACAGATTCTTCAATTGTATATTTACGCTTGCTAATTACAACCAAATCTTTAGATTTATTTTCAAAAAAGTTTTTAAAACTGATATAAAAGTAAGAATTAATATTATCTTTTTCCAAGGTAGGAGCTTTTATAGCATAATATAATGAAGTAATTCTTTGTTGACCATCTAAAATAATTATGTCTGGCTTTTCTATTTTTTCTGTAACTCCAAAAATTGGGAAATGTGCGATTCCAGGATCACCTTCAACGTCCCATAATAACAAGGATCCAACAAAATAGTCTTTAAAAATAGATTCTAAAAAAGCCCTCACATCTTCTTTTTTCCAATCATAATATCTCTGAAAATTAGGCAATACCCAATTTTTTTGGATATTAGAAATTATATCTTTTACCCTTACACCTGGATTTTTTAAGAAATGGGGGTCATATTTAAAGTCATCCAAATTAATTTTATTTAAAAATGATTTAATCTCAATTGTTTCAATTTTTCCTTTTATTTTACGTAAACTAGATGCATTTTGATCTAGTTGTTTTACTATTTTATTAACATCACTTTTATCTACACTTTTTGTTTGTTTGCCTTTATCTGTTAAAGTCCAAACACCTCTTATAGACTTATCAATCAATCCATATCTTTTTAGATAATTACTTGCCCATGCTAACCTATATGCTAATTTAGTTCTATTTCCTCTATGTATTTCTTTTGCTTCTTCTTCATTTAAATTTAAAATACGCGCTACTTCTTTTTCAATTTTTTTAATTTTTGATGATCCTTCTAGATTGTGTAATGCTTCTAAAAGTGGATTAAACAAATCATCATACTTAGGTATTGTCATAATACTAAGAAATATTTAACCTAATATATAAATGTTTTTGAGTTCTGTAGTCATATATTCTTGTTTTAAAATAATGCTTTCCTTTTTTAATGGAACGGAACCCCCTCGTCCTTCGGACATATAGTCTCCTGCGGAGAAATTTATTAACGTGAAAATTTAACTGAGCCTTCGGCTTTTTTTCTTGCAGAAAAAACGTATAACAGCGCGATGTTATACGCAATTAAATTTTCACTAATCTAAATCTCATTCTTCTTTTAGAAAAAGAAGCAAAAGAGAGGGAGTCCAGGTGCTACGCACATATTGCCTTTTACTTCGTAAAAGAAATTAATTAAGAGGGGACTTTTAGTCCTTCGGACAGATAGGGTTTTCTGCGAAAAAATTATTTTTTTAATTTAAGCGAAAGATTTATAAATATTAGCATATTAGCATATTCTAATATGAAACAATCATCAAATAAACAATGTGAAATTTGTAAGATATTTTCAAATGCAAATCGAATCGATATACTTGTTGCACTGAGAGATAAACCTAAAACAGTCTCTGAAATAGTGAAAAATACAAGTATGTCTCAATCAGTTGTTTCACAACATCTTGCAATTTTAAGAAATAAAAATATAGTAGAATCAGAAAAGAAAGGTGCTTGGATTATCTATAAACTAAGTTATCCAGAAATAATGGATGCTTTTGATATTATGAGGGGAGTAACTAAAAAGATAACTGGAGATAAAAAATGAAAACTAAAGATTGGTCTCCCTTAGTATTTTTGGCATCTCTTGGAGCAGGAGGTATAGCAGTTATGCCTTTTGTTTTAATGCAATACACAATAGAGCATAGTAAAGGATTAATTACTAGATCTCAATTATGGGCTAAAGGATTCACAGGAATTACAGCAGGATATTATTATTCTCTTGAAGCAGTTATGATAGCTTTTGTATTATTACATTTTATTTTAACCGTAGTTTTTACTGTCCAATTATTCAAATGGATGAAAACAGATAAATTCAAGGAACTAATTAATAATCCATTAAAGAATACTGTAATACTTGCACCATTAATTTCAATATTAATGATGATGAACCTCTTCATAGGACCAATAAGGTATTTTATTCCAATGCTATCGAATAATTTTCAAAGCCTATTTTTGCCTGCAATGATATTTTGGTCTATATTATTTGTTTTTGTCATGTGGCTTGAAATAAAACTTTTAGGAATATCCTTTAAACAAGGATTTGATATTAATAAAATTAATTTTGGATGGTTATTACATCCTTTTTTACTTGGAATGCTTACTGTTATTGGAACAGGTCTTGCAGCTATGAGTGAAAATGTGACTATTGCAAATTCAGCAGCATTTATGTCATTAATATCAGGGTCTATGGGAGCATTTTTATTATTAGTTAAACTTATTGTTGTATTCAAAAGTCATTTTGCATCCGATGGGCTTCCAGAAAAACAGTTTTTGCCTAGTTTTTTAATTGTAATACCAAACATTACCTTATTTGCTATTAGTGCTTTTAGGTTCGGACATTTTTTAGAACATCATCACGGGTTTGAACTTGGAGCATATTTTTACTTAGTGATGGGTATTTCTTTCGCATTTGAAATATGGTATATGTTATTCGGGCTTTCATTACTAAAAGATTATTTTAAACAGCACCATTTTAAAGAGTTTTATGTAACTCAATGGGGATTTATCTGCCCATTAGTTGCTTTTGTAGTTTTAGGTTCATTTGCATACAACGTTGTATTACAAAGCCCTATTCTATATGGAGTTTTTGTTTTTACAATGATAGTCACTATTGCATTTTACATGGAACTTTTAATTAAACATATCAAATGTTCAATAAATAAAAATATTGGATTGAGTTGTGAGGTTTAAAAATGTGGAAGAGATTATCCTTTTTGCAGAAGAATTTAGTTTATAGTATTCCAGTATTTATGGTATTGGGTATTATATTTGGATATTTCTATAATTCTTCATTTTTAAAAGTCTTAATTCTACCATTAACTTTTTTGATGGTTTATCCAATGATGGTAAATCTCCAGATTAAAAAAGTATTTTCAAAAGGGGATTCAAAACTTCAAATTGTAGCACAAATAATTAATTTTGCTATAATTCCTTTTTTGGCTTTTGGTCTTGGAAAAATATTTTTTAAAAACCAGCCCTTAATCGCATTAGGATTATTACTTGCCGCACTATTACCTACAAGTGGAATGACCATTTCGTGGACAGGTTTTGCAAAAGGAAACTTAAATGCAGCTATAAAAATGACAGTTATAGGCCTTATTGCAGGGTCTCTTGCAACTCCTTTTTATGCCAAGTGGCTCATGGGAACTGTTATAGAAATCCCCTTATTTGATGTGTTTAAACAAATAGCATTAATAGTGTTTTTACCAATGATTGTAGGTTATGCAACTCAAAAATTTATTATTTGGAAATACGGAGAAGCAAAATACCACAAAGATATTAAAAATAAATTTCCTATGCTTTCAACACTAGGAGTTTTAGGAATTGTATTTGTTGCAATGGCTCTAAAATCAACAACAATAATTTCACAGCCCTCAATGTTATTAAGTTTATTTGTGCCTCTGTTGATAATATATGGGACAAATTTCTTACTTAGTACAATTATTGCTAAATACTTCTTTTCAAGAGAGGATGGAATTGCACTTGTTTATGGAACAGTTATGAGGAATTTATCAATAGCTCTTGCAATAGCAATGACAGTATTTGGAAAACAAGGTTCGGATATTGCTTTAATAATTGCATTAGCATATATAATACAGGTTCAATCAGCAGCATGGTATGTTAAATTCACTGATAAAATATTTGGAATTGCACCTGAAGATACTGCCAAAGACATTATGGAATTAGGAGTATTTGCACTTCATACAGATTCTACTCTTCAAAATGCAATTAAAATGCTTGATGAAGAACACATACATTCCATTGCAGTTCTTGATAAAAAAGAAAATGTAGTTGGAATGCTAACCGCAAAAATGATAATTAATTTACTCGCAGATGGAAAGTCAAGACATTCTAAACTGAAGGATATTAAATTACTTCCTGCTTTAAAAATTGAAGAACAAGCTCCAATTAGAAAAGTAATTGAGACTATGAAAAGAAAACATGAATATAAAGTTCTTGTCTTAGATAAAGATAGAAAAATTATAGGAGTTTTAACTGAATCAGATATTATAGATAAATACGCGAGGAATAAAAAATGAAAGAAAGTAAAATATTTTCAAAAGAAACAGAAAAAAGCGTAAAAGAAGTTGCTCAAATAATAAGAAATAAGGCAGAAGAATTTGGATTTATTGTAAGATATGATACTGATATGGTTAACGAATTTAGGGATCATGGTGTTGTTGTTGAAGCAGATTTTGAATACCATACAATAATGCTTTGTATTCCTCAGAAAGCTTATAATAGTGTTAAAATGAATCATCATAGGGCCTCTTTGATTATGCCTAAACAAATAAGTATATTCAGGGATAATAAAAAGAATAAAACAATAATTTCTCATCTAATTATTGGAGCAGATTTTTTAAAACAGATTCTTCCAAATGATGAAAAGATAAGAGAAACGCTTCCCGCTTCATGTATGGATGTTGTTAAGCTTATTAAAGAAATTTGAATTACAAAATAAAAACAAATGTTCTTTTAGAAAAAGAACCAAAAGTAAAAGCCCCCTCTATTTTCTTTTTTTAGAAAAAAGAAACAAAAATCTGGACTCCCCCTCGTCATTCGGACATATAGACTCCCTTTGGTCGATATTTATTAACGTGAAAATTTAACTGAGCCTTCGGCTTTTTTTCTTGCAGAAAAAACGTATAACAAGGACCTGATGTTAAACTCAATAAAAAAATCGGCTAAATATAGAAGAGGAGGTAATCTCTAAGCTTCTTTAACTTGATGTAGCTCTACTCTTAACAAAATCCAACCTTATCGCCTTACTCTCCTTACCAACCTTTCAGGTAAGGAACTGACACCGCTTAAATATTTAAGAACTAAGTTGTCCAACTCTTTCAAAAATGGAACTGATAAATTTTCTATTGAAAAGAAACCTTTCTCAGTAAGTAAATGTTCTAAATCATAATCAATTTCATGGTCATCAATGAAATTGCGTGTCTGGATAAACACACGTTTATCATACAACATTCCGTTATGGCCAACACCTTTAATCTCAACATTAGTAACGTTATCTCTTGGCGGTAAAATTGCATTTTCAGAAGGGTTAATAATTGGATCCGATAAACTGTACATGTTAAGATATTCAACTTCTTCAGGTAACGGATTTTTGTACATCTTTTCTAACCGTTTATTTCCGCTCCACATCTGCCTTAACGGTTTAATTCCCATAAAAGCAAGTGCCCAACGAGAACCGTAAAATGGGGTTGCTAAAGTAACAACTTTACGAAACAATTCAGGATGTTCCATAGAAGCAATAATCCCCATTAAACCACCTTTACTATGACCAATAAAATCAACTTTTTTACCAGTTTTATCAACTTCTTCTTTAACTTCTTTAATCAAATCATCAGTTAAAACCCATAAACCGCGCATGAAATTGTATTGTCGATTATTAACTCCATAACCTTCTAAAGCTGCCCCAATACCTTTCATTGAATAGGCACCGGTAAAAAATCCATGTCGCAAAAAAGCTTTAGGATGACCATTATTACTATCACGATTATAATTAGCTTTAGTAGTTGGAAAATGGTCAGTGATCCTTTGGATCAAAGGATATTTTTTTAACATTAATTTTGCAAGTTGTGGAGAATCGTTTAACAATAACTCATAAATTACATCTTTTCCGGTTCCCATTTCCCGGAGCATATCATCTACAAACATATAATAGAGAATATTTAATGCAAGTATTTAAATCCTGCGAATTAAAAAATGGTAATTATAAGAACTAAACTTTATTGTTTATAAGATGAGTATGACGAGATTTATAATTTGCAATTGTCATCTTTTTAATGTTCGGAAACATTTCTCTAACTTCTACAGTGGTATATCCCTTTTCAAAAAGTCTAAAAGCTTCATCATAAGTTAAATTTTTTCTTCTTGAAACAGGAGGAATATTTTCTCTTCGTGGAATAGATTTATCATAAATTATAAAACCAATATATTCAGGGTTAATCCTTTCTCCAGTAAGTTTAATTAATCGGTTTAATCTTTTTCTTTTATCTGTTGACATTTGTCTGAAAGCAGAATTTAACCAATCACAATTTTGGTTTCCAGAAAGGAAATGTAATAATGAAGCTTCATCAACTAATTTCCCACAGATATCTTTCCTTTGGTCAAGGGCATAAAAGTCTGAGAAAAATAAATTTTGTTTATCTTTAGCTTGGTATGAAATCCTTTTCATTGCTCGTACAAAATAAGGTTGTGAATGACAAACTGTCATTGATAAAGATAAGTAGGGATTTATCTCAAACATTTCAAGATTTTTTTCTAAAGTTGCCCGCAATTTGTCATTAACACGGATATAACCCATAAAATCTTGCGGTGGCATTTTTTCCAATACTGATTTCCATTTTTCACGAACATTTCTTGATAATGAATTTAAAATTGCACCATTAACACTTAATGAATCTTTACCCATTAACAATTTTAACATTAAATTAGTAATTCCATAATCACGGTGACCATTAAGATTATTTTTGTCCAACACTTCGGGAGGAATTTCGTCTTTAAATCCGCCTTTATTACCTAAAAGAGATTCAAGTTTTTCGTCAAGGTATGGTTGCAAATAAAGCATCTTTGCAGCTTCCATTTCCCGATTAGCAAAAAAGTTTACTCCCAGTACAGACTTTTCTTTTAATAATTGTCTTCTTACAATAATTTCTACTGAACGTAATTTTCTTTCTGTGATTGAACCGTCAAAATCAAGCATAATTGCATCAAATTTATCTTTTGTTGTTGCTAAATAATTTAAAATGTCTTCCTCTTCAACTTTTAGTCCCGGAAATTTTTCTCTTAAAAAACTTGCCCGAGAAGATTTTTCTTCAACAGCAACTTGATTTTCTAATGGAACTCCAAGGTTTAAATAACCTTCAACTTCACTACCAAAACCACCTAAATAAAGAACTTTACTTCTTTTGTTAATTGTTAAATTTCTACTTTGAAAATTTGACCATTTTTCTCGCCATTCATTCTTATTATGATAATTATATTGATCAACATTTTCAACAACTTTTTCTAATGCCGGCAAATATATTTTTACCCCACCACGAGTTGGAAAAATTCTTAACAAACCTTCTTTTTCCATGCGTTGAGTTTCTTTTACCGGGTCAAGACCAGGAAAAATTTTTCTAAAATCTCGATTGTATCCGTCAAACTTAACATGAACACCACGCCTATTTCTTTCATCAATAAAGTTTTGAATATAATCATGAGTAAACTTTTCCGGAGTAAGTTCAATTTCTGGTACTGGTTCTTCTATTACCGGAGTTTCAATAACTGGTTCAGGAACAATAAGTTCTTGTTCAACTTTTTCTTCCAAACTTTCTCCAACAACAGTCTCTTCAACATTTTCATTAAGAAGTTCTTCTTTTGAGAAATATATTGTACCATCAATAACATGAGAAGGAACTTCATTGCTTTTACTATCACGAACTAGGTCTAAGATAGATATTCCTAGAAACTCTGCAGCTTCTTTTAACGATAACAAATCATTTTCCATTTTGTTCTTTCCGGTCATCAAAAAGTTTTTGAAAATATTTTTTAATTGATCCTTCAGCAATACTTCCCCACTGAGAATTAATTCTGTAACAATCACCTTCTTTATAGGTAGTTACTAATTCTCCTAACATTTTTATTGTTTCATCAACAAGTTGTGGGTCATGAGCTATCCCCTTTCTTTCTAAACTACTTATAATTCTTGGAAACATTTTTTCTCCATTAGCGTACCTTTTATTAAAGTAAGCACGACCACTAGGTTTAAGTTTAAGACCATCTTTAATGATTGAATCTAAATAATATATGTTATACCCATCTTCTTGTAATTCTTTAACTAAATCTCGTTCATAACCAGTATCTTCACATATTAAATCAATAGAATCTTTCTCTGGCTCATCTTCTTTTTCAAGAGGGTTAAGTTCTAAATTTAAAGATTCAATATTACCAGGAAGAAATTTTTCTGGAAAACGTTCTAAGGAATACCTTCCAGGAATTTCGTCACCAAACATTTCTCTAATGTGGTTAGTTAAACTATACAAATCACTAATATATTGACCAAAAGATCCGTTCTGCAATTTAAAAATACTATCATCTTTATCAGTAGCAATCATTCTTGCCACGATATTTTCATCGCCTAATGAAGAAAAGTTATTAACAACAGCTTTAACTCTCTTTTCACCATATTGAGAGAGATAATGGTCAATTTTATCAGACAAAATATCTCTTGCCCTAATTAGCCATTCTGGGTCTGGTTCAGGTTCTTTAACTTCTGGAACAACTTCTTTTTCAGTTTCAGCTTCTAAAAGAACACTAGGAATAAAATCACAAATCATTCCCTCAGTAAAATAGACAGAATTATTTTCTTGAACACAATTTATATTACCAGCTTTTACTTCCCGAACTAAGTCTAATATTTTCAGTTCTAATATTCCTGCTGCTTCTTTAAGACTATGTTTCTCTTCTGTCATTTTCGTAATTTTTTACCGAATATAATTTATTCTTTTGCAACCCAACCACGACCATTATAGGCATGATTTTCTACAAAATTCTTTGCTGAATCTACTGAATACATTCCATTTTCTTCATCCTTTTCAAAGCATCCATGTTTGGCTTTGTTATTAACAGAAGTAGTACTAATCATCAAAAGATTTGCTAAATCTTTAGAAGAGATAGTTTCATCTTCCAGTGCTCCAATTTTTCTACGTGCAAAATAGTTTCCAAGATATATGTCCATTTGTTTTTGAGGGACAAAGTTACGAATACCAACTTTTATCGCATTAACTTTATCTTCTCTAATATCTCTGTTCAGTGAAGCTTTGTAACTTTCCAAATCATAAGCAGTACCTAACTCTTTTTCTGCTCGTTCTTTCCAAATTAAAGCAACATCTCGAGTTGAATATAATTTATTAGGTCCTAAATGTTTTTCTAATGATTTAAGATTAACTGATTTATAATCATCTTCTTTCTTAGTTTTTACTGGACCACCCTTAAAATCTAAATGTTCACCAAAATACAAATAATTATCTGCGTGACCTAAACAAAGACTTGTTTTTGCGATTGGTAAATAATCCTTATCTGCAAACAATTTTCTTAATGAAATTCCTAACTCCTCTTCAAGACTCCCTTCTTCACTTAAACGTTTATGTGCATATTTTGGTTTAGGTTCTTTTTCAAAATCCTTTTGACTCATACTTTCAACTTTCATTCCTGGAGTACTTGTTTTTGTTTTTGTTTTTCTGGCAAGATATTCACCAAGATATTCGTTCAATGCATTTTCGGGGATACATCTTCTACCATTTTCCTCAACAACAGATGCTAACTTGCCCCGAGAAACTAATGAACCTAAAGCACCGGCATAACTACGTTCTTTTAATGAGGTTCCCAATTCAATTTGAACCCTTTCTTTCATTAACTTAGCAGCTTCTGCTTGAGTGTAAACTTTGTCTGGAGATGAACCTGTACTTCCATCCGGAGCAGGACTGGATCCAGATTCAGCACCACTAGCAGGTGGCGGTGTTTGTTGACCACCATCATCATCACTTTTAACTATAAGTTTACGAGAAAAATAGTCTTCAATTTTTCCTGTAAGAACATCCGCAGCAATCTGTTTTTTACCATCAATTTCTATATGAGGTAATTTTCCTTTAGAGATTTCACCACTTAAAATTTTAATATAACTGTTTACCGGAAGTGCAGTACCTAAAACTTCTTTAGCCTTTGCTTCAAAAATTTGAGCAGCTTCTTTTTGAGTGTAAACTTTTTCAGCTTTAAATGATCCTTCAACTAATTCATCATCAGAATTGATAGTTGAACCATCCTCATTATCACCAGAATCTGTAGGAGGTGTTTGTTGACCATCAACAGATCCAGAATCAACTTTACTCTCCAAATTTTCTAAAACGATAACTTTATACTCAACATTTGCATCAGCAAAATTTTCAGGAACTTGACTTTCTAAAATACTAATAAAATTTTCTTGATCTTTAACTATAACGTCAACTTTCATAATACCATTAGTGTAACTTGGATCTAAATAAGATACATCATCAACTACAGCTAAAGTATTACCTAATGTTGCAACTAAATCAAGACTTAACCCTTCTGGTTCTTCTTTATCAACTGAAACATAAAGTTCAATATTATCTTCCTTTTTGTTAACAACTATACCTGCAGTCATGGTTTCAGATATTTTTTCCAAATCATTCCTTTTATTATTATTAATATTTGCTTGTTCATACAAATGATGAATAGATTCAGCCATTTCCAAATCTTCAATTTCTAAAGCGCTTTGATACGCACTGATCCGTTTATTATCAATTTCAATTGCCGCAGGATCTAATAATTTTTCTTTTTCATCAGCATCAGGAAGATTTTCTATAGATGAATAAAGAGCATTTCTTACTCTTAAATCTACAGAAACAGTTTTAATTTCATCAACAACAACAGCAATTGGATCAAAAGAAGTTACTTGAGATTCTAATTTACTTACTACGTTTACAATTTGTTTTGTAAAAGCTCGAGCAGATTCATATTTTCTTTTTGTTTCATCTAATTTTGTTTGCAGTTCATTGCAAGTTTCCATTAAATAACGTTCTTGAACTACTGCACCATCACGTTCTTCAACACCTTCATTATATTCTTCAATCGATACTCGATATCCTACTAATTCATTTTCAAGATTATTCATTTTATTAAACCCCCGTAAATATTACAATATCATCTTAAAAATAGGTTTTCTTTAAATAGTTTATGGTTAATTACTATTTTATAGTGGTATATGCTAGATGAGGTATTTTTCATTAAGTATATAATATTTAGCGGTAGTTATCTTTTCTTTGCTTAAGAAATATAAGAAATATAAATTGGTACTACCTAAAAGTTGATACAAATAAAAAAATTTATAAAGAAATAAACAAAATTACTATTTTAATGACTAATCTTAACCAATTAATTTTATTAGAAGATTACCTTGATTTTTCTAATCTTGATGAGAATTCATACTTACTTGTTGCTCACAATCTAACAGGAATGGGGGGAAAAGAGAGAGATTTAGGATTTTCTATAATTAATTTTCAAGAAAATAATCAAAGAAATACAGTAAAAGATTTTTATTTGGTACCAATTAAATCTCGCCCACAATTAAAAGAAAAAGAAATTTATCGTGAAGTATTAGAATCTTCTTTCGGGGATAACCCTTTCTTAAGATATATGATAAAAACTAATCAAGAAAAACATCCTTTTCTGATCGAAGAAAAAGAAAATCTTCAGTACGGTACTGTAATGTATGGTTTATTAAAATTAAGTGATATTTGTTTAGTCGACGATAATCTTCACCAAAAAATTTCAGATTTGTTAAAAGAAAAAGAAAAAATTGTAAAAAAATTTTTTTAAATACCTATAAAGCAAAAATATTATAACCATACTTTCTAAGTTCTTTTACAGTACCTTTAATATGAGAATCTTCAGCTAATATTACTACTGGAATTCTTTGCTTTTCCTGTAATTCCATTGCATAAGCAATCTGACCCATATCTGCTTCACTTATTGGTTCATCTTTTCGACAACCTTTTTTACAAGCATGTTTAATGAATTTTTTTCTGCTTCCAGTTGCTTGATAATCTATTTTTTCAGGTTGTAGTTGATCATAAATAAACCGCTTTAAAGGTTTAGTAATTAAAGGAGCTGTTATTCCTTTAGGCTGATAATGAAGTTCTTTCTCAACAGCTTTAGTAATCACAAAATGGTATTCCTTACTACCAGCTAAAAAACGTGCATATTTTTCTTCAGGAAGTCCAACTAGGTAAGAAGTATCAAGAATAACAGCTACATCAGCCATTTCTCTTCCTGGGAAAACTTCCCTAACCATATCATCGATTGTTCTTTTTGTCATATTTATCTTAAAATCGTTGTTTTATATAAACTTTTTGTTGTTTTTATCACTCTTAAGTGATTACCTTGTTTTGAGTTCATACTTCTGTTTTTGATATCATTGTTATAATGAGCTGTGTTCTTATACTTATTCCCTAAGATATATAAGAATCCAGAAATTCTTAAGAATTAAGAAAGATTTATATATTAAATAAGCTCAGAAGATATTATGAAAAGAAAAGTCATCAAATTAGGACAAGCAACTTATGTAGCTAGTTTACCTAGTAAATGGATCAGAGAACATAATTTAGAAAAAGGAGACTACTTAGAATGTGAGATTGAAGAAGGCAATCTTATTTTCAGCACAGATAAAAGACCAACTAAAGACAGTGAATTATTTATTAATATAAGTGATTATAATAAAAGAACCATTACTATTTCTCTTCATCAGATTTACCGTAAAGGTTTTGATAAATTAACTATTCAATACAAAAACAAAGAACAGTTTGAAATAATTCAAAAAGTTGTTAAAAATACATTGTTAGGTTTTGAAATAGTTCAAGTATTAGATAACAAATGTGTTATTCAAAACATAGCAGAACCATCTCCCGAAAAGTTTAATGTTATTTTGAGAAAAATGATGTTATTAATCAAAGAAGATGTACAAGATATAAGTAATGATATTAAAGAAAAAAGATTCAATTTTGATAAAAGAAAACAAACCAAAGAGATATTTGATAATTTTAACAATTTTATCAGAAGGATAGTTATTAAAGAAAAAATTGAAGGACCTAAGAATTCATATTTACTATTTTATCTGATTTCACAATTATCACTTTTACAACATGCTTACTTTTATTTTTACAAAATATATGTAATGAATAAAAAAATAGTAGATGACACCAAGATAATAACTTTATTAGAAAAAATTAATGAATGCTACCTATTATTATATGATTCATTCTATAAAAAAGATTTAAATTTAGCACATCAAACAAGATCAAAATCTGATCAGATCATGAAAGAAATATTAGAATTAATTTCTAAAGCAAAAGGTTTAGATAACCAATACTTATTGTTACTATCAAATATCACAAGAATAATTGCCGTTTCAACAACAGCATTATTTGGTTTAGATTTTAATGAACTAGAAAATGAATAATTATTTTAAATTTTAATTATTAATTACATCCACGTAATGTTCTGCGACAATAGTTAGATGATCAACAACTGACTTTTTTTCTGTTTGTGGAAATTTATAATAAATTGTTCTCACCGATTCAGTAATAAGTGCGTCATAAACATTATGAGTAAACGATTCCAGAGACTCTTCAACAGGAGACCCAGTGAGTTCTCTCATCTTAACATAAACTGCAATGTAATCATCTATTACAGCAGTTACTGGAACTTCTGGTATTGATTCTCTAATTAAAGATGCATATTCAGATTTAAATTGACCAAAAGTGATTTCTTCATCTTTCCACTTTTGCATTATTGTGCCGAGTTCAGTACTTAATTTCCCATTTTCAACTAATTTAGAAATATCTGTTTTTTTCATAAACTGAATTTGGTTTTCACCAATTTGAGAATTTTCTAAAAAAGTTAAGTAATCTTTTTCAAGTGAAGAATATTTATGATGTGCTGAATCCAGTAATGATTTTGCTACATCCTTATATTCGGTAGAAAATTTTGCACTGCCAAAATCACCGAGTACATCTCCAAACCAATTATCCCACTTTGCATCACCGTGAGTTAAGACAAGTTTATTTTCAGCTTTCCTTCTTTCGTACAGTTCCGATTGCCTTTTATTTGCGTTGAGGTAAGCTTTTAAAAGCTTAGATTTTAATGAGGGTTGCTGATCATGTGTGGTAAATAATTTAAAATGTTCATTAGTATTATTTTTTTCAAGCTTCAATTCTAAAGGTACAAAATCAACATATTCAGCTTTAACCAAATCATTATCAATGTGCGACATTGATTTACCATGTAAACAAGCTAAAGTATACATCCGATTTACCATTTTATCATTTGCTATACTTAATAACTCACTTTTTAATCCCTGTTTTTGTATTTCTTTCGTTAGTTTTGTAACTATATCCAGATAATGTTTTTGAGACTGTTTTTCTTCCCAACGAATTAGTTTACCTTCAAACCTACCTTCTTGAGTTTCGTTTACGTGCTTAGTTCTTGGATTTAATACAGCTGACCGTGAATCATTTTTTAATGAAATTTCACTTTCAGAAATAAGGAGGTAAGTTCCGTTAAACGAGAGATAACCAAATTCAGCAGTACTTACTATTTCTGATGTTTTAGACTCAGAAAAATTATGTTTTTTTAGTTTTTCTTCCAAATCTTTACCTCTTAAAGCTAATGATAATTTTTGTACTCGTCCTGAAAGCAAGGGATGATTCTCAAATTGCTTTAAAAGAAAAGCTTCTTTTTTTACTATGTTTTCATCTTGATATATCTTAAAAACTCTGCCACTAATTTCTCCAACTATAAGAGAAGAAGTTTCATCAGTGATTGTTCTAATATTTGGAAGTTCCATATAATTATCCCATTCATGATCCCCATTAGAATTATATCTTTCTGGAGGATTCACACTAAATAAGAGCCTAGATAAATTTAAAATATCTTCATTAGTAAACAGTTCATCTAATTTATAATTTGATAACCTATCAATAAACCCATAAACCATATCTTCACTCTCATTCCCTGTTGTACCGCATCCGATTAACGCTGGAACCTGTAATTCATTTAAAATAGGGACTAAGTTCTTGAATAATAAGAAATCATCACTTTCAAATCCGTATGTTAATTTAGTCCTTTCACCAATCGTAGTTAATAAATCATAAATCTTTCTTTTTTCATCTTTAGGAAGTTCATTTAATAATTTATTTGCATTAGGATAATTTTCCATATTCTTCAAATATTTATTTACCAATTCAATTTCTGAATTATTTATTGATAAATAATAAAATGGGTTTACTAAACCCACTTCCCCGTTCTTTTTTGCATATACAACCAGATTATCTTTTTCCATACATTTTTCATCAAAGAATAACTTTAATTCGTCATTGATAACAACGGGAGTTTTTTCTTTGGCAATTTCTCTACTTCTTAAAATACGGCAATCATCATTTTCTTCTAATTGTTTTAAAGTCTCCCCAACAGTAATTAGTACTCCAAGAGACTGAAGATGATTTACTTTGTCTTCAAGATCTTTCTTTTTCATGTGCTCATAACATAATTTAATGGTCCTTTTAACTAAGAATGTCCCTTCAGCAGAGATATCAATATAATGATCACGTTGAATTTTGGAATCGTCAACAATAGTTGGTTTATCATCTAGATTAACTATACTAGGGCCATCAACCAATATTTCATCTAAAGTTTCAAATACCATCATTCTAACAATAACTCTCTTAACTTACCCTCTAATTTGTCCACATCACCAATTTTATGATAAAGCGGAATCATTCCTAATCTTTCAGCTCCGTCCAAATTTTCTTGTTTATCATCAATAAAAATACAATCTTTTGGTTTTAAACAATTTTCATTTAGTAAAGTTAAATAAGCACCCTCTTCAGGTTTTCTAAACCCTGAATCAAATGAAAAATAAGATTTTTCAAAATTGTTAAAATAATCATGTCTCTCCCTATTTCCTTGATAAATGTCTGGAGTTGAATTTGAAAGTATAAATAATTTATAACCTTCATTTTTCAATTTTGAAATTAGATTTACCGTGTCTTGATCAACATCAGTGGTTAATTTTGACATAGCGGAACTCATTATTTTGATCCTTTCAGTTGTAGGTTCTAAGTCATACGCAGGACTTTGTAATACCTCAGCCCATAGTTGATCAGAAGTAATTAATCCTCTATTACATAAATAAAGAGGATTATCAGAATTGCCATTAGGATTTTCTGGAGTTTTATCATACAATCTAAATGATTGTTTTAATTTACTTCCAGAAAGAAGTGGAACGCTTAGTTTGTTTGAGATAGTTTCAGCTACTTTATTCCAATCATTTTTTACAATTATCCATTCATTATCAAAAATTATTGTCTTTTTCATTTTTATAAATATTAATTCATAGCCTATTTTTATAAATATTTCGTTATTTTTACTATCTGTAAGTGATTACCACCTAACTGATTATTTATATTAAGAGATATTTAAGAAGATTTAACTCTAATCATTAAGAAATATAAGAAAATAAAATTAAAAAGAAAACTATCCTTTCTTGAATTCGCCAGCAAGATCAATCAAATCTACATGACCCATGAAAAGTCCACGGCAACAAAATCTTTCTAATCCCAAAGAATCAAGAACTTTTTTACCATTTTCGCCCTTAGCAACTTTCTCTTGGTATTCTTCCCAGAGGTGACCAACTGGTTTACCGCATGAAAAGCATCTTATTGGAATTATCATTTTATTTTTTTAACCTCATCTGTATGATTTCTGTCTTTTAGCTCGAGCTTTACTGTCGTTAGGTTTGCAAGCTTCTTTTCGTCTTACATCTGCAACAAGTAAAAGTCGATCATAATCATCAAAAACTTTTTTCAATTTTGGTGTGTGCTCAACTAAAGCACGAGCAATAGCTAACCGGCATGCGTCTGCTTGACCGTTAACACCGCCACCAATAACATTAACACTAATATTAACTTTACTAGCAACATCTTCAGCAAGAACCAAAGGTTCAGAGATTCTAATTCTTAACATTCGAGTACTATAATTGTCCAATAATTGGCCATTAATTCTAACTTTACCAGGGCCAGGTTTAACTGTAGCTCTAGCAACTGAACGTTTACGTTTTCCTTGTGTATGAAATATTTTTCCTGCCATTTTATTTATTAATTCCGTTTAGACCTTTCCAGCCAAGACTTTGACAAATGTCGCCAATAACAACATATTTTAATGTTGGTAATTTATTAACTGAAGCCATTTTTACTGTGATTAATTCTTTATCATTAAACTCGTCAGGTACGCCCATGTAACACATTAAATTTTCAAAAACTTCTTTACCACGAGGTTTTTTCCAGGGTAACATTCCTCGAACAGCTCTTCTTACAAACCGGTCAGGTAACCTTGAAAAATTTGCACTTTTTAACGGGTATCCTTTACGTTCCCTTTTTTGTTTTTCATTAGCTAAAACTTTTTCTCTATGGCCACTAACAAGAATCTTTTCACAGTTAACAATATTTACAGTTTCACCTAACAAAAGTTCTTTTGCTACAACTGATGCCAGTCTTCCCAGCAACATTCCTTCGCCATTATATATTTTCATTTTAACCCATTATCCTGACTTTCTTACCTTCAGGATTATTTTGTAATAATTCTCTAATTGTCATCACTTTACCTTTAGCGCTTTCAATTTTGTTTTTTGCATCTAAAGAAAAGTTTATTGCAGCAACATCAATTTTTTTATCAATTTCGCCAACACTTAAAACTTTACCAGGAACAATAATAGTTTCACCCTCTCGAGCATACTTATTAATTTTGTAAAGGTTAACAATCCTTCTTTGACGACTAGGTTTTTTCAAGTCCTTAACAATTCTTTTCCAGAACCTACTTTGTTGTGCTTTAGGTTCCAGTTCTTCAATCAGAACTTTCAATTGATAATTTGTTGGGCCTGTTCGTCTCATTTTAAATTAATGCTTCCATTTCCTCAACTTTATTTACGATTATTTGGGCAGCTTGGGTTAAAATTTCTTTACAACCTAACTGGCCCCATGATTCTAAAAAGAATACATAATTTTTACCATATTCAAAAGTAATTTCTTTATCTAAATCTGTACACTGCTGACATAAGTGGCAATCATAAAGTTTATCTTTAACAACTTCTAACTTATTACCTTTAGCAACAAAAATATTTTGTGGACACATCTCAGCAACTTTTACTGGATCAGCAACTTTACCAATCTTAAAAACTGGTTCTCTACGATAAAAAGCCATACCCGGTGACCATTTAACATGTTCTTTACCTTTACCAAGAATTGCAGTCATCGTAACTTCAGCTTTCTGTTTTGCTAATAATTTAACAAGTGGCATTTTTGGATAAACAAAATTACATTTTGGGTCAGAACTTTCTGCCATTTCAGCATAAACATAACCTTTTTTACTAGCTTTCAAATGTAATTTAAGTTCACACTGAGCACAACCTGCGTCCTCACATTTACAATTTTCTTTTAAATTATAACTTTTTAAGTCTGTCTTAATTGGTGATAAGCCTATCCGTAAACCAAACATTTCGTCAGATAGTGCAGAATTATTATCTTTAATTTCTAAATCTTCAACTGCAAGAGTAGGAACTTCTTCAATAACTAACCTTCTAATAGTGTTAGCAAAAACTTCATTACTATCTTTTAACAAGAATGAAATTTTATTTTTCTTTTTCTCTTCCTTAATTTTTTGAAGTTTCATATTTTATACTCTCCTTCCTCTTCGTCCGCCTTTTGCTCGACAACCGTTATGTGGTTCAGGAGTTACCTCTTCAATTTTACCAATTCTAATCCCAACTCTTGATAAAGCTCTAATTGCAGCCTGAGCTCCAGGACCAGGATTTTTTGGACCGTTATGACCGCCAGGTGCTCTGATTCTAATATATAATCCAGCAATGCCTTTATCTTTAATAATTTCAGCAATTTTTTTTGCTGCTGCCATTGCTGCAGTAGGTGAACTTTCTAACCGGTCTGCTTTAACCATCTGGCCACCGCTAGCACGAGCAATTGTTTCAGTACCAGTAATATCAGTTACAGTAATAATAGTATTATTATAAGAAGAATAAATGTGAGCAATTCCCCATCTAATGTTATATGTTGGCCGGTTACCATCTCTTGGTCTACCGCCGTCCCTTCTACCTTGATAAGATCTATTTTGTGATTGGTTAGGTTTCATCATTTTTTAACCTCAACAGGTTCAGGTTTAACTTCTTCAGTTTCAGGAACTGCTTCTTCTGCAACCGGTTCTTCACTAACAACTTTTTCTTCATCAGTTTTACTTTCTTCTTTTTTAGTAGTTTTCTTAGGTTTAACAGCTTCAGCTTCTTCCTGAATTTCTTTAGCAGGATTTGACCGTTCAGGATGATCAACATCGGACAAATTTGATTTTGTTTTAAATCCAAGTTGATTTTCTTCAACCACAGTCATTAAATATGATGGGAATGTAATACATTTGTTACCGGTAACAACATGTCGGTGAACAATAAATTGTCTTGCTTGGTTCATTGACCTTGCTAAACCTTTTCTGAAAAGTAAACTTTGTACTCTTCTCTCTAAAATATCTTTCAATTCAAGACTTAAAACGTGTTCAAGTTCTATTCCAGAAGATAATAAACCTAATCCTTGCAGTTTATCAAGCATCTGTTTCTTTTCCCTTTCTCCCTGAGCAGTATTATCAGCAATAAGTCTTTTAGCAATATCTTTATACTTTTTTAAGAATGAAGTAGCGATAAGAATTTCTTTCCTGTTCCGTAACCCGTACTCTTTCCTTATAATTCTACCTGCATCAATAGCAGTTTTCTTCCATGGATGTACAGGAGTGGAATATTTTTTTCTTAATTTTTTAGGATCGCCCATTTTATTTTACCTATTTCTTACCAGGTACGCCTTTTTTCTTTACGCCCACAACTTTACCTTTAGACCTTCGGAAATTTGACCTTGTTCTTTGGCCACGGACAGGTAAGTTACGTTGATGTCTAATTCCTCTTAATGATTTAATCTTTTTTAACCTTTTAAGATCATTATCATGAACAAAAATTAGTGTCCCAGTATGAATGTGTTTATCTTCACCAGTTTCATAATCTTTCCTTCGGTTAAGCATCCAAGCAGGAAAACCGTTTCCTAAAGGGTCGTTAATGATGGTGGTAAGTTTTTGTACTTCTTGATCGTTAAGATTTCCTGTTTTAGCTGTTCTGTTTACACCAGCAACAATACAGGTAGCATCAGCAAAATTAATACTAACACCTTTAATTTTAGTAAGAGCAAAACGAATTTGTTTTTCACCTTTAAGGTCTACGTTAGCAACTCTAACAATATGTCGAAAGTTATCAGCCGGTTTTTGTTCAGTTTGTTTTTGTTCTTCTGCCATTTTTAGTATAATATTAGTCTTAGAATTCACACGTTAAACTTACATTAGTCCTGTAAAGCGCGTGAACTCGGACTTATTCCGTTAGGAATGACCAGAAACTCTTGAGTTTCTAGTTTGATATAGCTTAAATCAGTGGGTTGTTTATAAAGGTTTTGGTTAATTCAAACTTTATGCCCAACAGTTCTTAGAAGATAGATCCTTAACCAAGCTAAGTAAAACAAACTTATGCAAACGTTAATAATAAAATAAGTAAACTGGTACGGAAGTAATAATTTTCTGAGTGGTAATATAATTAATGTTAAAATTATAGCAGTTGAAAGAGACAATAATAACATCCTCCATATCCTCGACCATTTAACTTTAACAAAATTAAACGATTCACCAATAGAAAGCCACACTTTATACTTATCTGTAAAAAGATAGTATGTGAAAAAGATTACTACTAATAATAGTAAGGCAAGGAAAAAGTTTACGGTATTATGTAAAATGAGTTGAATAATTTGCATAAATTGCGGATGAGTTACCGCAAATGAGGGGAATAAAACAAAAATTTTTGAAAAAATAATGTTAAAAATTAGTTTTACAATGACCACTATTAATAATAAGAGGAATAAAGGAAATAACAAAGCTAAATTCAAACCGTTCCAACGCCAATAAGTTTTCTTAGTTAACTTTCTATGGTGCAACTTGTTCCAAATTAATGCTCGTGAAAATGAAAATAAGAACAATGAAATTATTAGTAAAAAAGCAATACCCAATAAGAAAGTTAGCATAAAAGATTTTAGTTGTGTTAAAAATGGTAATAGTTGTTCCGGACTTGCACTTGATAATAATGCTTGCAATTGTTCAGGAGTTTGACCTGAAGTAAGTATCGCCATGTTCTTGTTAAGATAATTAGCAAATAATGCGAAAAAGAAGTAAATAATCGAAATAGTAACAAAATCTATTGCAAAGATTTCCCAAAACTTTCTTTTAAAACTGAACGATTTGAAATAATTCTTAAGATGTTTATTCATAGTTTAATTTAGAACCAATTAGTATAAAAAATCTTTGCCCCACTACAAAGTAACAAAAAGTTTAAATAAAAGTAAATTGAAACGGTTTAAATGATAAAAAAAACATTAATTGGATTAGGATTATTAGTTTCTTTAGCTGGTTGTGGTCATGAAAATTTGTACGACATTGAACAACAGAAACATATTTGTGATTATTGTCATAACGATGATGACTGTTTACCTAGCGAATATTGTGGCGAAGTAAATTTACCTAACGGCGAATATGAACTTGTTTGTATCAATCCGGAAGATAACGTTACAAGTTGGGATTGTGGTGTTAAACAGAATTATAATTGGTAATTTTACCAATTTTGATTGGTGGTAGCTTCAGAACTTGTAGTGCCACCAGAACTACTACTGCTATCAGTATCATAATCTACTGATCCCGTTTGAATTTCTTTTGCACCAAAACAAACGTTACCGATTGAATTTAATCCTGCAATTGCAGAAAATTGACCTTGGGTAGTTAACGGTGCTTTATCCCATTTTATGCACGCTTCTTCATACTCATTATCAGAATATTTGGTGATTATACCCTGATCCATCCCACTATTTTTAAGCTCAATAGGGCCAGCAACGTTACCAGTTTCATAATACATATATTTTGCACCAGCATCAACTTTATCGTTCTCATGATCATCTAACCAGATATTAAAAGATACAGAAACACCGTTCTCGTCAACGTAAGGTGTTAAAGATTCATCTCTTGGTGCTGATACACCCCAAGTGATTTTGTAGAAATAACCTTCCAAAGCTTTATCTTCGTCAGGTTCATTATCTCTATCTTCATCTTTATAACATAAATCTTCTATACAAACTTGTTTCTTATCACAAATAAATTGTTCTGCTGCTTCCTGGTCTGGGTTTAAGTAACATAATATTGGCGCTTTTCTGTCTGACTTTTCCATTTGAATACTGGCAACTGCTTGATAAGTTCCTGAAACCGTTTTAATTACAGCTTTACCTTCAGGCACCATATCTCTACGATTTTGAGTCTGATCACAAATTGCAGATGTGAACCAGTTACTGCCCATCATCGGTGCAAAAGTTCGGTCTGCCCAACCTTTCCAATCTTGGTACCAATCTTGATCGCCCCATAACAAATTATTTATTGCAGGATAATTTTTCAAACTATCGGCAACAACATAAATTGAACCCAACACAGTAGTTAATGTCGATACTTCTGAATCTTTTGAAGCGGCGAGTAACGCTTTTTCTCGTTCAGTAAGTGCTTCACCGGAAGCCGCTTTCTCTTTTGCTGTTTTTAAATCTGATTCGTCTTTTAGTTTATCAACTGCGGCAGCAGTTTTAGTCTTTGCTTCTTCTTTGGCTTTTTCATATTGCTCTTTAGTCATGATAATCTGGCCTTCTGCATCTTTTAATCCTTCTGCCGCTATATTTTCCGCAGATTGTTCAGGACCGGTAATTGATTTCCAATTACCTTGAGCATCAACAGTGTGAACTCTTCCTTCAGCATCCACCAAGTATTGATTACTAGATCCGGGAATTGAAAAACTAACCCCATTATCCCTTGCAAATTGATCATAATCCTGACCCAAACTAGTCACAAAGGCTCTCTTGTCATCAGGAGTAGCAGTTTTCCAGTCAATACTAGGGACAACAGGTTTGCCATCTTTTTGTTCTCCCGCCCTGATCATAGTTGTAGCTTCATCTGGATCCTGAAGTTTCTTTTCTACAGAAATAGTAGTATCTTCAGTCATTTTAATTCTATCTCCCTCAACATAAGGATTACCATTTTCATCAACATTCCCAGGAGAGTAATATTCACCATTATTTGCTAGTACAGCTTCTTGACCGCCAATCATAACTATATAACCATTAGGATTCTTTGCTGCATCAGGAACTGCAGCAGCTACTGCCTGGGAAGCTTTAAGATTAGGATTTTTACTATAATCGTAATCAAACTCTACATGATAATCATCAGTTTGCATAATTGCTTGATAAAGACCATCAACCTCAGGAATGGGATCATACTCAATAGGTTCATTAAATTCTTGAACTGCTAATGTTTGTTTTAATTGATAAGCAGCTTCTTCACCTAATTCATTATTAGCAACTTGTAACTGTTTCATTTCATCAGGAGTTAAAGCTTGACCTTTTTCCAAAGTAATTTCAGTCCCATCATAACCCGCTGTAACAGGATAACATTGTCCATTTTCACATTCAACTGGTTGGCCTTCAAAACTTAATCCATATTTTACGGCTTCATGCCTTGTACCAGTACTACTATCACTACCAATAATTGGACTAAAACCTTCATTAAGTTCACTTTTCTTTTTCTTAAACTTACTTTCATCACCAAAATGTGCTTTTGCAGTATCAGTTAACTGATCCCATTTGATATCAGAACTAGCAAGGTCATCCATCCGTGCTGTAATCAACTCTTCTTTTTTAGCAGAAAATGTTTTGTAAACACCATTAAAAGTTTTCTGTAAATCAGAAGGTAATTCTTCCCCATTAGCAGTTTTCCATTTCCCACCAAGTAATAAATAAGTTTCACCATTACTACCTCTAGCTGTTTGCGGCTGATCAGAACCAATGATACCAGCATCATCAAAAGTTACAGTGATTAATTTTTTATCTTTGCCGACAGCAGCATAAAAACCGACCTGGCTAAGTTCAACCTGTTTCTCTTTAATCTTTTCAGTAAAGGGATTAGTTGGTTCAAACTCAGATTTAACTATCGGAGCAGATCCAAGTGGAACTACCGGTTGTGAAGGACCAACTTTTGCTTGTGCTTCTTGATGTTTTTGTTTAAACTGTTCTTTGAATTGACCAAATTCACTTTCTTTTCCCATCTCCTTAATTTTTTCACTACAAGAAGATGCAGTATTACAAACTACTTGTTCTCCTCCCATAGAAGCAAATCCTTCTTTTGCTGTAGCTCGGATTTCTGTAACTTGTGGTTCTCCATTAACCATTTCAACTTTTGTTGTCAAGTCTGCTTTGCCAGAATATTGACTACTCTGAACGTCAACATTACTTGCTTGACCAACATAACTACCATCTGCTTGCGGAATAAAAGTTCCAGTTTGACCATTTGGATCTGTAAGGGTTAAAGGAGTAGCAACAGGTTTATCTGCTTGTGCTTGCGGTGGAGGAACTACACCAGGAGCAGTCTGAGCCTGGGCATAACTTTTATCACCGTCCAAGAAAGCTGTCATTGCTTTCGGATTATTTTTAGGAATTTTTTGAGAAACACTTCCATCAGGCTTAGTTAAAGTTACTGTGCCGTCCTGGTTATTGACCATCTGCCATTCCATATTTCCAGCAGCATCATACTTAATTTGACCGGTAGTAAATCCGGTACTTTGATCTAATAACGTTGTACTGGTTTTTATTCCCTGATCATTAGTATCGTGTTCAGCGATATAATTTTTACCCCCTCCGGTATAAAATCCTGTACTAGGAGTAAACTTTTTAGTATCTTTATCATAATCACCATCGTTATCTTCTGTGGTTCCAGTTTTCGGATTAATTTTAACTTGCCGTTCTTCTTCAAAATTAGTATTAGTAGCAACACCGTTAACTAATTGTAAGCTACCTGCAACTTGACCAGTAACAGTAGTAACTTCTTTAGCATTTTTTCCCATTCCCAAGAAGCCGCCTTCAGTAGTTGTAGAAGTACCAAGATAATCAATAGTTTCACCAGCTTTTAATTTCTCCCAGGCAGCAGGATCAGCAAGGTTAACTGTTTGTAGTTCCACCCCTTTAGGACCCATACCAACAAAACTAACAACGCCAGCTTGACCTTGTAACAGTGATTGTTCAGCTACTGGTTGATTATTAACATAAATCATCGATTTAGTTTTTTCAGGGTCAAAAGTTGAACTTCCTGGGGTGGCAATCATATGATTAACTTCTTGCATTGAATTACCATCTTTTTTAGTAGCAGTAATACTTGATTGACCATCAATCAAAGGCATATTTAAGGTCCCACCAGTTTCTTTAACCTTAGCCCAGTCAATCTTACCCTGATTTTGTTTTACAAAATCTTTAGAAAGATAACTTTCAGCTAAAGCCATATTTTTTGTTACATCATTTGATTGTATTTTACCATCAACAACTTTACCAGTAGCAGGTACAGCAGCAGCTTGATCCTTTCCAGCTGCAGCAGCAGCAGAATCATCAGCTTTAGGTTCTTTAGCTTTTGCTTTAATTGCATTTTTAGTTTCCGGACCGGCAATACCGTCAGGTACACACTTACCACCAGAGATGCTTCCAATACATTTTTTTCCTGCTGCACAAACACCATTAGGACAATTAGCAGCAATCCATGCTGCTTGAAATTTTTCAATACTTTTTTTATCGTCAAGATTAACGCCAGCAGCAGTAGCAGCTTTTTTATCAGCTTGACTATTTTTAGATTTTTTTGCAGGAGAAGATTTTTTGTCATCGGTAGATTCTTCTGTTTTTTTAGGCAAATTAAGAGTAGGACTTTGAGACTTTGTTTGAGTATATGTTTTCCCATTACCAGCTAGAGCACCTTCAGTATAAATAAATTCATAATCACCATTAGGTAATATCTTAGTCACTTGAATCTTATCCCCACCGTCTAATTCATAAATTTCATTAACGGTTGGAGCTGTAGGGATTTTTGATGGTGTTGGAGTCGCTTGAGGAACTGGTGCTGATGTACTCCAACTTTTTTTTGCACCATATTGTTTAACAGCAGCTTCAGTATAATCACGAACATCTATACCAGAGCTAACTTCATTAATACTAAGTGGTTCATCTCTACCTTCAATGAAAAGATTTTCATCATTGGCTGTAGCAACATAATATTCTTCACCAATTTTCACAATATATTTTTCTCCATCTTTAAGGATGGGTATAGTATAATAATCACTTAAATCTTTTGTACCTGCTAATGCCGCCGCCTGATAATCTGCTTCAGCTTCAGCAGCAGTTTTAGCTTTATCATTTGAAGGGGAAGTTGGTGAATAATCATCATAATGTACTGAATCCACATTACTCGGCTCTGTTACAGATAATGGACCATAAGGCGAACCATCTATTACTGTAGAAGTAATTTGCTTGCCTTCAACTAATTCACCGTCATCCCCTAATTCCAATGTTTTCCAAGTATACACTGTTTTAAAATTAGGTGATGATGTTCCAGGGTCGTTAGAAATAGATGGACCTTCAACAATACCTGTTTTTTCACTTACAAAAACTAACAAATTACCCTTACTAGTAAAACAAACAGAACCGGCTTTATTTTTATTAGAACAAGGACCAAAATTACCAGTATTACCATAATTATCAGCCATACCAACCAAATTTCCTCTATCGAACCAACCTTTACCTGCCCGATTAACAGGATTACCGAAGAAAAACTGCCATACTTTACAGCCGAAATTACAATCTTCAGAAGTTTCTTCAACAGCTTCTGCTAACTCTTCTTGATCAGATTGGGCAATAGAAAAAACACTAATAACTAGCAAAAACACTATTAATAAGCTCACCGCTTTTTTCATTTTACATCTATTGTACTATATTTAATAGTATAACTAATAAATTAACTATTATAAATGTTTCTATATATACTCATTCATAGATAAAATTACTAAATTCCCCTGAATGAGTATGTTTAAAACTGATTAATCAGTTTTAGTATATACAGAATAAGTTAGAATGTTTATGATTTTAATAACTCTTTGATCTTATTCGAAAAATCAACCGCTTCTTCTTTAATCTGCTCAGCCAACTTCTTCTCAAATGATTCATGAATATCGTAACAAGCTTTTTCTCTAAGTTCTTTTGAAGTTCCAAGAGTTTCAATATCTTCTTTTTCTAAAGAGCTAACGATCAATTCAACATCTTCTTTAGCTAGTGCATTATGTAAATGGTAATGATGATAAATTAAAAAACAAAGAGTAGCAGAATGATTTTTTGAAGTGTATCCTTCTTTACTAATTAAAGCCAAAGCGGCATGATAAATTGCATAGTAATAGATGCTGATGACCCAATCGTAAAATGTATCACTACCAAAAAATGCTGGGATCTCATCTTTATGTTTTTCAATGATCCAATTTGCAAAAGTTAAATTATGGTCTGTTCTTTTCAAATGTAACTTTGATTCGTCAGATACTTCTTTAAGAATTTTTTTCTTAATATAGTTATCTAACCAAAACTTACATTCTTTCTCATCTTTTAACCATAACTTCCAATTAGGCCTCTTCATAAATTAATTGCCTCCACCACTCAATACCTATCAAAATGACCTTATCTTTTTTAAGTTTTTTGAAAAATTCTTTAGTAGAATTATGAAACGATTCTTTGAATTCTTGATAATTAAGATAAACAGGATTTAATTCAGTATTAGTTTTCATACTAATTTTTTTTGCAGTATTCTCAATTTGTTTAAAATCTTTAACGTTTTGAAAAACCAATAAGATATCAATATCTGACTTTTTTGTATAAGTATCGTTTGCATAAGAACCAAAAATAAGAGCAATTAAAGGCTTAACTTCTAATTCTTTTAAGAAATCATTTAAAGATAATCTAACTTTTGCTGGAAATTTTTCAAATCTACCACTTTCAACAATAGAGAGTGCTGGATTAAGTCCCTCTTTTGAATAATCTAAAAAATAATTGATTTGATTTCCTGCTTTTTGAATTTTAATTAACTTGCTTATCTTCTTAAGCCCATAATCTATTGAGGGCATTCCTAATTTAAGTTGCTTAGAAAGTTCCCTTTTATGAATCCCTGGATTAAGATAAATTTGTTCCAAAATCCTAATTTCTGTTTTGTCATACATTTTATATCAATTGTCATATGGGACATCACAGGAGTATATAAACTTTTCCTTGAACTTTAATAAAAATGAACATTTAATAGCTAATTAAGAATTACCACTGACTATTTGAAGTTACATCGCCACTAGAAACACTAGTAGATTTAGTTTCATCACTTGAACCACCATCATACTTTACAGAACCAACTTCAATTTCTTGCGCTTCAAAACAAACGTTAGATATTGAATTTAATCCTGCAATTGCAGAAAACTGACCTTGAGCAGTTACCGGTGCTTTATCCCATTTAATGCAAACTTCTTTGTACAAATTGTCAGAATATTTAATAATTACATCTTGGTCCATTGCACTATTTTTAAGTTCTATCGGACCAGCAACATTACCAGTTTCATAATACATATATTTTGCTCCAGCATCAACTTTATCATTAGCATTACCATCAATCCAAATGTTAAATGAAACTGAAATTCCGTTCTCATCAACGTAAGGAGTAAAAGATTCATCTCTTGGTGCCGATACACCCCAACTAATTTTATAAAAATAACCTTCTAAAACTGTTTCGTCGTCAGCTTCACCATTTTTATCAATATCTTTGTAACAAAAATTATCTACACACACTTGACCTTTATCACAAACAAACTCTCCAGAACTTTCAGGGTTAGGATTAATGTAACATAACAAAGGAGTTTTTCTATCTGAACGTTCCATTTGAATACTTGCTACGGCTTGATAAGTTCCGGAAACAGTTTTAATCATCGCTTTCCCTTCCGGGACCATATCTTTACGTTTACCTTCACAAATTGCAGAGGGGAACCAGTTAGTACCTAACATTGGTGCAAAAGTCCGGTCTGCCCAACCTTTCCAATCCTTGTACCATTCTTGATCTCCATACATTAAATTGTTAAGTGCAGGATAATTTTTCATTTGATCAGAGATAACATAAATTGACGCTAAAGCCGTTTGAAACCCAGAAGGTTTAGAATCTTCAACATCTTCCGCTAACTCTTCCAAATCTATCGGACCACTAGGTTTTGTTTCATCTTCTTCCGTTTCAGTTTCACCTTTAACAACGGTCTCTACCGGTTTGGTTTCAACAGTAATGTCTGTATCTTCAGTCATTTGAATCCTTTCCTTTCCAGGAAGAACTATACCCTCAATAACGTCATCAGAAGCATAATATTCACCATCAACTAAAACTGCATCTTGACCACCAATTTTAACATTATATTTTTCAGGATTAGTGGTAGCGTCAGAAACAACACCGGCTACCGCCTGTGATGCTCTTAAATTAGTATTTGCACCATAACTATATTTCAGTGTAACTGAAGATTCTGTTTTATCTTCAATTGCAACACCAACCGGCGATGTTGCAGAAACTGTTATTGGTGGTTGAACTAAAACTGTTTGTTGTGTTGCATCTTCAATTTCAGGTTTCTTAAGCGAATCAGAAGTAGCAGCAGCAGCATCTTCTTCCGAAGTTAAAGGTTCAGCAGCACCAGCAGTTTTTGTATTCTCATCATGTTTCTTTTTAAATTCTGCTAACTGTGCTTCCATTTCATCTTCTTGGCCCATCTCTTTAACTTCATCTTTACAGGCTGCAGCATTATCACAAGCAGTCATACAAAAACCTTTACAACCTTCAATTTTTACAACTTGCGGTTCACCATTTACCATTCTAATTGTCGTAGTAACAGAATCTACTTTACCATGACCTGGCACATCAACATCAGTAGCTGTACCTTTATAATCACCATTTGACTGTGGGATGAACGGAACAATTTTACCGGTATTTGGGTCTTTCATTTTTATTGGTGCTGCTGCTGCTTTTTCTTTTTTCCCTGCACTAGTACTTCCAGAAGAAATACCACCGTAATCAACTAAACTTTTTTGAGAAGGTGGTTTTGCGGCCACATAAGTTGGATCGCCCTGTAAGAAACCAGACATCGCGTTAAGATTATCTTCAGAGATAGGTTTAGAATACTGCCCATTATTATTTTTTAAAGTTACTGTCCCGTCACCATTATTAACAACTTGCCATTTCATATTGCCACTATCATCATATCTAATATTACCAATATTAAATCCAGTACTATGATCAATCAAATTAGATTTATAATTTACTGGTCCTTTATATTCGTGTTCAACAATGAAATTATTACCATAAGGGTCACTAATAAATCCCGAAGTGGGAGTAAAAGTACCTTCTTTTTTATCATAATTTCCATCATTATCAAACATTTCACCAGTCTTGGTATCAACTTTTACTTGCCTTTCGTCTAAATAATTAGTATTGGTTGCCACTCCATTTTCAAGTTGTAATTTACCAGCAACATTTTTAGTTACTTTAGTAACTTCTTTTGCATTTTTACCAAAACCTAAAAAACCGCCCTTAGTACTCGTCTCAGTACCAAAATATTCAATCTCTTCACCGTTCTTTAACTTTTCCCAGGCATCTGTATCAACAGCGTTAACTGTTTGTAATTCTCTGCCTTTATTTCCGGTACCAATAAATTGCATTACTCCCGATTCTTTCTGTGCCGCTGTTTGTTCTGCCACGGTTTGTTGGTTTGACAAAATTTGTTCTTTAGATTTCTCTGGATTAATTTCACCTTTTTCATTTTTAAAATTATAATTAATAGTTTGCATTCCTTTACTATCTGCTTTAGTAGCAACAATGTTTGAATGTTTATCGTTCAAAGGCAAAACAAAATTACCTTCTTTTGTTATACCAGCTTTATCCCATTCAATTTGTTTATCATACTTTTTTAAAATTTCTTCAGAAAAATAATCTTTAGCCGATTCTTTATTTTTAAGATTTTTAGCAGCATCTATTATGTCACTCGTAGCTTTATCTACGAAAGACGGTTTAGAAGTTTTTATTGTTGGTAACTTATCACCTTTACTTGCAAGTTGTTTCTTTTGTTCATCATTTAAAACGTAAACCTCACCATCTTTATCAACTTTGTAATAATTGCCTTTTTCATCTTTCCAATACTTACAATCTTTACAAGCGGCACTGCTACCAAACAGATCTTGGCCAGACTTTGCACCTTGAGGAACTGTAATTTTCTGATCAGTAACTTGTTGTGCTTCTGGTTTGGAACTAGAAGAATAATCAGATTCAGAAGTACCACTTTTTAAAACATATTCAGAATCGTAAGTTGTTTCATAAGCAACAAAAACGCCATTCTTGTCTGTACAACCAGCAACATCTTGACAACTGCAACCACCACCAGTTTGACATTTCCAATTACCATAAGTGTAATCAACAGATGTTTCTTTTGAGGAAGAAGTATCAGAAGATGCGTCTTCTGCAGGCAGAACATAAGAAAAACCATAACCAGTTTTTGGATCAGTACATTGAGAACCACCAGTAGAATCAGTACAAGTCCAACCTTGTGCTTTAGCTTCAGCAGCGGATTTTGGAGGGCTCCCCGAACCGTCTGATGGATTAGCAATCATTAACCGATACAATTCATCCCCTTTTTTAGCTGGCTGATTTGTAGAGGTAGTACAAGTATCAGAAATACAAGTACAAAGATCATCTTTACAATTCCAAGTTCCTTTTGTCCCTTCATACACTTTATAATCTTTAGGTAAACCTTTTACAATAGATATATCATATTCATCTCCTTCATCTTTTTCTTCTGCTTCTTTAGCTTCTTTGTCTGCTTTAGCTTCTTCAGCAGCTGTTTCCTGTTTAGCTTTAGCAGCAGTTCCTTGATGACATTCTGGACAATACATTTCATCTAATTCTTTACCTGTTCCTACTTTGGATTTATGACCAGGCTGATTCTGATGAACAGAAGTTGAAACTGTGTAAAATTCATCAGTACTAGCATCATAATTCACTTCACCATGTTCTGGATGTTGACACAATCCGGATGTTTTACTATTAACAAAACCATTACATGACCCTACAGATGGGGGCCCTACAGGTGAGGGTGCCCAGTCAATTTGATTTTGAGTTGTATCCGTTTTAATTTTGTTATATTCAGAAACGGTGATAAATTTAGTTCCTTTTGGAAAGTCGTTACCATAAGGTGTCCCCTTATTCATATTAACAGTTGGTCCGGTCTCGTGTTTACCAGTAACAGGATAAAATTTACCGGATTCAAACCAGACCACATTACCTTGATAATTACAAGTCCCCTTAGGAGAATTCGGATCTTTATTACTACAAGCCATAATCCCCATACCAGTAGCTAAAGCCGGTTGATCTTGTCCAACCCAATATAAACCGCGGTCGAACCAACCTTTGCCTGCCCGATTAGCAGGATTGCCAAATAAGAATTGCCATACTTTACAACCTAAATTACAATCTTGAAAACTTTCTTCAACAACTTCTTCTTCAGTTTGAGCTATAGAAAAGACACTAATAACTAGCAAAAACACTACTAATACTATCACACTCTTTTTCATCATTTTGTAAACAACTGCAATTGTTTTATAATATTTTTAAATTCACTTTTATTTTCGTCAAAAAATGTTGTAGGAATAGTTTCTCCATAATAATCTAACCTGTTCCGATAATATGACATTTTAGCAATAATCATTGTTTCATGCTCTAAATCAGGATTCTCTCTACTAAAATAACTAATTAAACATTGATGATTTTTTGCTCTTAATCCATTTTGTAAAAGATAAGCTACCAGCAATTCTTTAATAACTTCATAATAACCTTCAACAATGAAAGACACAGTTTTTTCATCCACCACTAAAGAATCAATTAGATTCATCCGTAATAAAGCCTTCTCTTTAATGGAATTGATCCTTTCTGAATCAACTTCTACGTTCCTGATAAAACCCTTTTCACATTTTTTCCAATCCATTAATTTCATCATTTCACCTTAAAACTTCCGAACAACTTAATTCCATTAACAACATTATTGAACAAATTATCATGTAATTGATTAATACTTGTTTTTAAATGCAATTCAATTTTATGTTTTAACTTTTTTTCAAACTTAGCCAAGTTCAACTTTTTTTCAGTATGACTCACCACAAATAAATCTAAATCGCTCTCTTTAACAGATTCTCCTTTTCTAAAACTGCCAAACAAGATTATTGTTTCCGGAGTTAGTTCTTTAATTAAATAATCCATTAACCCAATTTCAAACATCTTCTCAATGTAATAATGCGTTTTTTTAATCTTAAAATAGTTAGAATTAGTAAATTGATTATTTTTGTTAACTAACCCCTCTGATTTTAACTTCTCCAAATAAACATTAACGGTTGATTTTGGAATTTTAGTTTTATTAGCAATTCCCCTAATCGTAAAGTTTTCTAAAGGGAACTCATAAAATATTTCTTTTATTTTGTCCATATTATTGGACTTAAGTCCAATTTTACGGGACACAGATCTTGTTTTTTGGGACAAAGATTTAGCCATATAAACCACCAACCCAACTTAAAGTATTAAGAACTAGCAAAAACACTACTAATACTATCACACTCTTTTTCATCATCTTTCATTTAATTATAAAAATAAAAAAACATTAAAGGACACTATCACAATAGCTAACACCACCATCCTTAAATTCGTCAACCATTTGAGTAATGAAACCAATCCAATTTTCTACTTCATCAATAGCATCCCAAAGGAAATAAATGTATTGACAAGTACTTGACAAAGTCACCATCTCCCCAGTACCGGCCATACAATGGATACCACAAGCCAAAATACTTACTGTCCTAGTTAAAGCAACAGGATCAGAGATGGACTTCTGTAAAGCCATAATAATTTTATCATAAAACTGTGAAAATGGTAGGATGTACCATAACTCGCCAATGTAATATTTACATAATAACAGGCCTTCTAAAGCGTCACAAGTATCAACAGTTGCCAAACCAGATGCAATTTCGTTTTCATAACACATGATTTTCCGACATTTAATTTGCCGAATTTTTTCCAAATTATTGATTAGTCCAGTAACACAAAGAGCAGCAATTGATAAATATAAATTATCATAAACACTTCTTGCTGGTTTGTACTGATTCATAGCATTTTGTTTAGCTCCTTCTGCCCGATCAACAGAATCACCATATCCGCCAACTCCAGCAAAACTTGATGCGACCCCGGATTCAATACTCATCAAAGCGTTATAATACTTTACAATTCCAATGTTCCAAGAATCGTACCATTTCCAACCAGAAGGTGTTACGCAAGTTAAAATACTAACTATTTTGTTCAATGTTTTTAAAATACCATTGTCCAAACCTTTCTGAGAACTATCAGTACCAAAACAATATTTCATTGCTGTTGCTGTTACTGCTCTTCCTACAGGAGGATAAGCTTTATCTGCCGCTGCTGCAGAATTACCAAACACTTTTTTCCCAGCTTGAAATAATACAACAACACTATTAATCATCCCTAAAGCTTGGCCAACATAACGGACCCATTTCAAAATTTCTGCAAGTGTTCCAATTAATCCCCAAATTCCTGTACTTGCATCATGTTTCAAATTTTCAATTTTCTCTTCAAGGTTTTCGTCCTGAGCACCCCAGAAAGAAAATGCGAAAGGTACTTTAACATACACTTCTTGAATTTCAGCACTGTTCAAAGCAAAAGTACCAACTTTTGAAAATATTTTAAGTTTACATAAAAATTCAACTGTCATCCCATCCCAAGATTCTTCTTCAGACTCTTCCAAGTTAAACATTTCTCGACCGTCAAACGGTGTGAATTCTAAAATCAATTTAGGTTTTGGAGAAGATTCCCCGAATGGACTTACTCCTCCGTATAATAATGATCGACTAATTTCTGGTGACGAAGGTAAGTTTGCTTCGTCAGGAGAAACTACCTCGCCAGTACCTTCAGCAGGTTCTAAAGCCGCTTCAGCAGTTTCAAGTTCAGGAGTAGCAGCAGGTTCTGTTGTTTCGGGAGTAGCTGCTGCAAGCCCAGCAATTGCTGATCCAGTAGGGACGGATGAAGAAATTTTTGATGCAATTACATCACTAGGCACACATTCCATTAATTCAATGTTAATCGCTTTAATATTACCAGCAGCAGCTTTAAGGGTAACTTGCATTGGTAACCGAGTATAAGTAATTGGAGTTGTATCTAAGTCAATAAAAGCACTAGTACCACCAACAGGTCGAACATAAGATACTTCCCAATAATCAGGATTAGTTTCACTATCTAAGCCAAGTAAATCAAACCGATACCGACCTTCTTTACCAGCTTTCATATTTTTAGGTTCTTTAACAAATTCCTCAGCTAAATTACCAGCAGTATCAAATATTTTAATTTCTAAATCTAAAGAATTATCAGGGCCACTTTTTAACGATTCAGTTTCAAGTACACATACCCACTTATTATTTTCAAATTTACACCAATCAGCTTCAGTAAATATTTGCCAACCTTCAGCAGGGGAAAAATCTTTAGTAAACCCGATTTCTGGAAATTTTGTTTCTGCATCCATAACCAAATCGTTAAGGTTAACTGCAATGGTTAACCCGTTTTCTTCAGAAGCAGTAAACTTAACAACAATATTATCATTGCTTTGAAAATAGTTTTTTTCACCAGTTTCAGATTTACCATAAAATTCTATCTTTTCAATCTTAGGAGGGGAATTATCAATATTTAATTCGATTTCTGGTAATTGCGCTTCATTACCAACATTATCTTCAAGCATTGCTAAACTTATCCGAACAATACCGTCAGAATTAAACTCTTTGTAAGTATCCCAATAACAACTTAAAACATCACCAACCCCAATACATTCGTTAGGTTCCTCACTGGTAGTTGCACCTAACCCACCAAGGTTAGCACGGATAGTTTTATTATTAACACCAGACCCATCATCTTTAACTTCAAGAAGGATTCGGTTTTCGCCACTGTTAACATAACTTTTATCTTCAAACACTCGTTCAGTACCAAAATATAACACTTTTGGTGGTGAATTATCTTTAGTAAAAGATTTAGAAACGGTTTTCTCATCAATATTACCAAAATCGTCAACTGCAATAACAGTTAAACTTACTTGAGCCTTAGGTAAAACTTCAACATTTTTCCAAACACAATGCCAAAGATTATCAAAGTCCGGATCAGCATCACAATTAGCTTCCTGACCATTAAGTTCTGCATCTTCAGAAATTGCAATCACTGCTTCAAGATTAGTATCTTCAACATCTATACTAATATCTGAAGGATACGCAAAATCGCCAATAAATTTACCAAAATCTGTAAATTCTAAAGTTTCAGTTTTAATTTTTGGTTTAATAAAATCAGCAGAAAATTTTACTGCTGAACTGGAAGATTTATGACCAAGCAAATCTTCAGCTTTAATTTTAATCCTTTTCAATCCTTCACCTTCAAGTTCTGCTAACAAAATTCCGCCAGAGACACCATCGGCTTTATAATCAAACTTTTCAAGGCCCTCAATGGACTGAATAGTTTCTAAAACATTGTTTGTATCAGCATCAATAATCTCAATTAATTTTAAACCTACTGCCGGTGCACCTTCGTTAACTTTATCGGTAACAATAAAGTTAAGTTCAACCTGGCCATTTTTGTTTTGTTTAACATCACCAGCACCAATAAATATTTTAGGAGCAGAACCGTCAGCAGCAATAACGTCGCCGTTAGAACTTTCTTTAGTGTCACCAGAAGCAACATCTAAATAACTGTAAACTACCTGGAATGGATGTTCAGCTTCTTTAACACCGTCTGTTAAAGGACTAATATATTCACAAGCAACACCTAATGCCGTAGAAGTACAAGAATTGAAAGGTTCTTTATTATTACCAATTTTAACAACAACATTTTCTGGGTTAACTGTCCCGTTAGGAGCACCAGTAATTGTAGCTTCAACTTTCCAAGTATCACTTTCAGCATCAATAAAACCCCATATTCCTGCTTCGCCTTCATTCTTACTGATTTGTACGTTAAGGCTAGCATAAGAACTTGCTGAATAAATTGGTAAAGTTAAAATTAATGTGATCATAAATATTGCTGCAAAATTCCAGGGATTTTTAGTATCCATTTTTTTAATCATTTTAGTCGTACCTTGGTTCTAATTGTCTTCGATAAATCTGGGATAAATTACCCAATTCACCCATAACTTGTAAATCTTCAATTACACGTTTATGTGATTTTTCAGGAACACTGGCAATATTAAAGCCGAATGCATAAAAAGTAATTTCATCTGCACCATATAATTGTTCAGGAGTAATTGTTAAGTATTGTTTTGGAGATGTCCATTCAACCTGTGCAGAAATATAATTTTCCATAACAGTTTCTTCAAAATCAAAACAAATCAAACCCGAACAACGTTCTTCTTTAGGTATAAGCAACCCTTCATCATTAGAAATAATAACAGTTACAGAATATATTCCTGGTACCAATTCAACTTCAGCAGTTTCAGAACCAATAACTTGGACAGAAGCAACAAAATCGTCACTAAAAACATGATCATTTAAATTACCTACCCGTTCTAAAAAGACTACTGCTTTTTCTTGTGGACGTAATTTTGAAGCTTGATCAAAGAAGTACCAACTATGCCGTTTATCTAAAAATTCTGGCTTGTAAGAAATTGCTGGATCTTCATTATCTACTGAACCTAAAAGACCAGTACCATAACAGTTACCAGAAATACATTTGTTAATATTCTTTTTCTTAACTTTAACACCAACAGTTTTTATTTGATGCATTTCAATAACTTCAATATCCATGCCTGCAACAGCATAACCAATAATCCCCGGCTCTTTCTTATATTGATAAGTGTCAACCGGATAAAAGCTTGTTAAATAATCTTCTTTAATATAACTGCCAACACCACCATAAACTGCAGGATATTGACTTTCTAACTCTCCATGCGTATCGGTTGCACCAATAATACAATCATCCTGGTTAGGAATTGATAATCCAATCGTAACTAAATCTAAAGGTTTATTATTATAACTATCTACCACAATAGTTTTTACTAGTTCTGTATTGTACTTAGTTTTATCACAAACCATACTTTTTGATGCTGGTTTTACAGGTTTAGGTTGTACATAACCATCTTCAACAACATTATTATTACGAATGTTAGCTTCTAAAGCAAAAACGAAGTTGTACCCTTCGCCGTTAAAAGCTTCTTCATCAGTAATAGTAACCAATACCGGATAACTTACGTCATAATTAGTAAAATAGTAATGAGAATTAAAATTTAAAACATAATAGTTTGCTGAATAACTGTTCGGTTCAATCACACCATTCTTATCGTTAAGGTCAAAAAATGTGTTCCAACCAAAATAATCAAAGTTAACTATTAAATCTGACCCTAACTCTAAAGGTAAAATCATATTATCATAATTTTTTTGGTAAAGATCGGATAAATCAATTACAGATTCTTCAGGATCATAAGTGTACTCGTGCCGGTAAAAATTTGTACTACCTAAATAACGGATCAAAGGAACACTGGAAACCAATAATGTTTTAAATTTCTCTTTAACTTCTACTTCACTCCAATAAGCAGGAGGAATAAGGGTGTAAGCAGTTGCATCTTTTGGTGGTAATTTAGTGGGATCAATTCCAGAATAGGTACCAATTAAATCTACTGCTTGCCGTTCAAGGAAACTAAAATTTTGTTGAACTTGATTAATTTCATCAGCAACTTCATAATAATGTTTCAATTTTAAAGGAATACCATTAACAAACTGAATCATTTCAGTTTCAGCAGTACCTTTTTTTGCGCCAATTTTCATATCTAACCAAAAATTAATATTATTCTCACCAATTTTTACAACAACTTTTTTTGGTAATGTACTTTCTTCTAAGAAATTTATTTCATAACCTTGATTTTGGAAAGAGGTATAATTATCTAAACAAGCATCAATTTGTTCTTTAACAAACCTAGCTAATTGTGCTTCAACACTCATCTCGGGATCATCTTCATACTTTAATTTTGGTTTAAGTGTAGAATAAGTAACTTCGTTATTTTCGTTAGGGTTAATGTTATAGTGCCAATATGGAACTTTTGTTGGTTCAAGGTTGATCCCATCAGAATCAGTTGGGTCAGTAATTGAATATTCACCTACGATGTCAGGATAAATGTAACCGCCCTGCTCACCAAGAATTCGTAATCCTCGTTTAGATACTTGATGTAAACAGTTTTCTGTATAAGATTGAATTTGTTTAAACGCTTGTGGAACTTCTTCACGGACAGGAGTAGCTTCAGCAGTAAGTGAATCTTTGGTAATTGATTGAGTGAAATACATTACACCTGCAAAAGAAAAAAGTAAAATTATTCCGATAATGATAAAAATAGTTACTTGGCCACGTTTGTTAATTAATCTAGCTCTAGAATTACATCTGTTAACGTTACCCCTTTTTACTATCATATTATTACATTAAGGAAATCATAAGTGTATATAAAGGTTATTGTTTTGAAGAGTTGAGATAAAGCTAGAATTTATGTGGTAATATTTTTTACTTATTAAACAAATTAATGTTGTAGCAGTTGATACTATGATATTTAATAACTAATGATTAGTTAAAAAAGAGTTATGGATAAATTAGAGAACAGATTGATTAATGATGATGAGTGGAATAGATGCGGAACATGTGTAAATGCAAGAATTAATGGTTACGTTAATAATACAATTAAAATTGCATATCAAGAGGCGGGGTGGCCTAAGTCTAATGTAAAAAAGATAACGACCACACTTTACGAAAGTATAAAAATTAAATTGTGTCCTCGTTCAAAATATTCTTTGCTAAGAAATATAGTCAAGAAAAAAATTAAAATAGAAACAAAGATGTTAAATTCACTTGAAAACACCCTTACAAAAATGAAAGAAGATTTCAAATCATACGAACAACACGCTTATAAAATTTCTGACCACGACATTTCTAATTATCAAAAAAAAATGTGGATGTTTGATAGTTTCAAAATAATTAAAACTCGCACATTAGAAACATATAAAGAAATGTTAAATGAGTTATTAGATAATTACCAAGATGAATGCTCCTGGGAAGAAAAAAAATCCCAATTAATACTAATCGAAAAAGAATCTGATAATTATATTGACCAGTCATTTATAAATATTTTAAGATAACATTAAAAAATAAGTCAACTAACTCTGCTACCTTCTTTAACGCCAGCAACAGTAACATCTTCAACTTTACTAGATAATACTTTATCGTTGTAAACAACTTTGCCATCTTTAACATTAAGGTTAACCTTCTTAAAATCGTCAAAGGTTATTTCAGCAGAATTATTTTCCATCCCTGCAAAGGCAACTTCCTCTCCAACTTTAGTTTTGTCTACGTCAAGTAAAGCTACCGTATCAGTATCGTCAGCTGCAAGAACCATCGCTTCAGACTTTTCGCCACGCAACTTTGCAGGTTTCATGTTTACACAGAAGACAACTTTCCTGCCCAACAATTCTTTGATAAGCATTTCTTTTTTAAGGCCCGCAACAACTTGTTTAATACCAATTTTTTTACCCAAATTAACTGTCAGTAAATATAAACTATCAGCGTTAGGATGATCTTTAACTTCTTTAATCTCACCGACGACAAGTTGTAATGGAAATCGTGCAGATTCTGGAACGGTTTCAATTTTTTCAACAAGCAGTTCAACTTTTTTCAATTTACCTTGCCAAGAAAAATTTAAATCTTTCCAAAGAAGATTTTTTTCTCCAAGTGCAAGATAAATTTTCTGAGAAAAATCAGGTAAAATCGGGTTAACAATAATTGCTAAATTCTTTGCCAAATTGACACAGAAACCTACTTTTTGTTTACTTAAATCTGAATCTTTATCTTTCCAAACTTCAGACTTTTGAAAGTATTGGTTACCCAAATCAGCAATTTGTAAAATTGTTTTTACAGCAATTTTAAAATCTTGTTTTTGATACTTTTCTTCAACAACTTTAAACAACCCGTTTAGTTCTTTAATCAGTTTTTTCTCGTCAGCAACAGCACTAATTCCGCCATAATTCTTCTCTGCAAAAACTAATGTCCGGTAACAAAAGTTCCCTAAATTTCCAACAAGAACATGATTAATTACAGCTTTAAAATCTTCAAAGTTTATGTCCAAATCAACAACTTTCTTATCTAATCCTCGTGCATAATAAAATCTTAAACTTTCTGCAGGATATAATTTCAAAAAATCTTTTGCTGTAAAAAATGTCCCCCTACTTTTTGACATCTTTTTACCGTTAACATTAACAAAACCATGCACAGTTAATTTAGGGAGTGGAATTCCCATCGCCATTAACATTGCTGGCCAAAATAAGAAATGGAAATAAACAATATCTTTACCAATAAAATGGTGTACTTTTCCTTCAAACCAATAATCTTTCCAATTTAATTTTTTACGATTACAATAATTCTTTGTTGAAGAGATGTAACCAATTGGCGCATCTAACCAAACATAAAAGAATTTCTTCTCGCCAGTTTCTTTTTTTGAATCAGGAATTTCAAAACCGTAATAGGGTTCATCTCGAGAAATACACCAATCGTCTAACCCTTTTTTAATCCAAGTGTTTAACCAGTTTTTAATCTCTGGTTGTAATTCAGATTTTGGATTTTTTATCCATTTTTTTAATTTATCTGAAAATGAACTTAACTTGAAAAAGTAATGTTCACTTTCTTTTTGAAGAGGAGTTTTACCACACAAAGAACATTTAGGGTTAACTAAATCTGTACCTTTTAAAATGATTCCACAACTTTCACAAACATCACCATATTGTTCAGCAGTTGTACAATGTGGACATGTTCCACGAACATACCTATCCGGTAAAGAACGGTTACAATCATTACAGTAAATCACGTTCATTTTTTTAGTATAAATCAGTTTTTTTTTCTTCAACTCATTAAAAAAGTGTTCTGCCAATTCTTTATTTTCTTTTGAATCAGTATGATAATAATTATCAAAATTAATTAGATAAGAAGCAAAATCTTTTTTGTACTCTTTAGAAAACTTTTCAGCAAACTGTTTTGGTTCTTGACCAGCTTTTTTCGCATTAACTTCGATAGGAGTACCGTGCATGTCTGAAGCACAAATATATAAAGCGTCTTTATCTAAAGATTTTAAAAATCTTGAATAGATGTCTGCTTGAATATATTCCAAAAGGTGTCCAATATGTGCCAGTCCGTTTGCGGAAGGTAAAGCTGCAGTTACTACTATCTTTTGTTTTGCCATTTTTAATTAAGAAGGTATATTTGTTTATTTAAAGGTTGTTATAAAAAAATTAAAAAGAAAAAAAGAAAATATAAGTACAATTATCTAATACAAGCACCATCACGACATCCAGATTGACAATCAATTGCAACTTCATCTAAATGGTTACTGTTACACACTTTTTCCAACAATTTAGCTGAGCCAATACATTTATCTTCATTGATTAACACAGAATTAGTAGTACCTATCAATTCTACCCAAGATTTTCTATAAATGTCAACAGGACCTTTATCTTTATCGGAACAAATTGCATCTTTCCCTTCTTCACGAGAAATACAAGCACCATCACGACATCCGTAAGGACACAAATAGTCATAACTAACCCCTACCACTCCATTTTGACAATGAAATTCAGCAAGACCTAATCCTTCATTTTGCGGAAGTGCATTTAAAAGATGATCATAACAATAATCATTTCTTTTAACTTTAACCCCATTAATATTCAAACCGCCAGTAGTCCCTTTCATAAAATATTCTGAACCTTTATCAGTATCAATACAACTAGAAGTAGTTGCTAGTACCGGGTCAGTTTCAGTTGTTTCTGGTACCATAACATCAACAACCCTAACACAAGCACCATCACGACAAGCAGTTCCAGTAGTACATTCATAATAGTAAGCATGGACCCTTTCTTCTGAATCACATTGTTCTTCAGCGATCCAACTTCCAGTAAGTAATTCTGCTCCACCATCTTTATCAGTACAATAATCTGAGGAGGTAATAATTTCGGTTTTATCTGCGTTCCAACCAGAAGTCTTACTTTTAATGTAAATATTGTCACCATCACGGTCTAAACACATTCTTTCTTCTGCCTGTCCTTCAGCGGCACTAACTAGTTCAGGAGTGGTAGGTGGACGAAGATTACATTCATTAGTTCTAACATCACACCCATAACCATGACAATTGTCAGCCATAGTTTGTACAGAATTACCACCCACACACTTTCGCCAAAGGATTGTTCCTTCTTGAGTACATAAAGGATTTCCAACAGAAATTTGTTGTTCGCCATTAAGAACCAGGATTTTTTTACCTTCATTACGACAAGAGATCTTAGATAATGGTTCAACTTTACCAACACTAGCAGCTTCTAATCCAGAAAATTCTTTCCCTCTTCTTGAAACCAATAGTTTTTTCGCAGCTAAGGCCCTCCTTCTTAAATCATTTTTTGTTTGTGTATAATAACTTTGTCCAGTGACGGCTTCAGCTGTTTCTACAGTTTCACCTTCAACAACGACTACTTCTAATTGACTATCAGATAATTTGTTCAGTTCCGAATTCAACTCTTCTTCAGAAGATACATTTTCTGTATTACAACCAACTAAGAATGATACCAATATAACTACTCCTAAAAACATTAACATCTTTTTCATTTAAAAACACCTCTTTAAGTTTATGTTAAAGAAAGAAAAGATAATATATAAATGTTATTACAACTTGATCTAAAAAAAGAAAGAAACTTTTAAATAAAGCCTCTACTAAAAAATATATTAATGTTTAATTTCATTAAAAAACTGTTCGCGGACAAAGAACCTGAACAAGCAGAAGTTGCTTTAGAACAGTTAGAATCCTGGATAAACGAAAAAACAGCTCAATTAAACTTTAATAATTTCTTTCAAGAATATTTTGAAAAAATCATTGAAATTAAAAAAAATCTGCAAGACAAATTGGCAGATTTAAAAGTTGCAGAAGTGCCGAAAGAACACAAAAATGTTGAACACCGAATAAGAAATATTGTTAAAGGTCATAAAGACCAATACGCACGAGAAATCGAGATATTTCTGGAAAATTTAGATTTATTAAAAAAAGAAAAATTTTCTGCACTTGAAGATTATCAAGAAGTTATCAGATATAACAAAAAACTTGACAAAAGTATTGAAAGTGTTGCTAAACGAACATCTAAAAGTTATCAAGCAGCGCAACACCTTTATTTTAAACCGGTAGAAGAAGTATTCAAACTTATGGGTGAACTTAATTTATTAGTGAAAAATTTTAATAAAAATGATTATGATAAAAAGGTTGAAAAAATTGAAGAACTTAAAAATTTAACAATCCAATTAGAAGACGAAATTAAGAAAAAGAAAGATTTTCAGGAACAAATTAAAAGTAAAGAAGAACTGTTAAAAAATAAAAATGAAGAAGCTAATAATAAACAGAAACAATTAGAACAATTAAAAGAGAGTAAAGAGTACAAAAATCATTTAAAACTGAAAAATAAAAAAGAAGAATTAGAAAAGAAAATTAAGGAACTTAACGACCAAATTTATGCATATTTTTCTAAGTTAACTAAAGCGTTCAAAAGATACGAAAGAGTAGCTTTAGATGATAAACTTATTAAAAAATATTTAGAGAATAATGTCCAAACATTCTGGGAGGATACAGAACTAAAAGTTTCTGAAATTCTAGAGGGGTTAAAAAAATCTTTATCAGGAGATTCTTTACAATTTGATGAGAAACAAAAAAATAAATTTTTAGAAATTATTAGTAGAGGAAGTGAAGATTTTTTTCAAAAATTTAAAGATGAATATAACAAATTAAATGGTTTGGTAGAAGCTATCGTTAATGAAATTAAATGTAATAAAATCATTGATGAAATTGAAAATGTTAATTCTGAAAATAAAAATGTTAATGAAAAAATTAGTAGAATCGAAACTGAAATTAAAGAAATAAAATCAAAATTAGAAAAAATTGATTTAAGTAAGTTAAAAAGTGAAATTAAAATAAAGGTTGAAGAAGTTTTTGATATAGAAATTAAATTAAATTAAATTAAATTCTTAATTATAATTGATTTTTGGTATATAACATATTAAAAAATCTCTTTATGATTAATTTTAAATTATTTCTCAAATGAAAAGTTATATAAAGTAAAATAAAGTTCTTTATACTAAATAAAATGAAAAAGAGGGGACAGATAACTATATTTTTGATAGTTGGGATTCTTATTCTAGTTTTAGCTTCAATAATTCTTTACTTTGTTAATACAAGTACCATTGACAATATTTCTACCGAAGACGCAAAAACAAGCTCATTTCAGTGGCAGAAGAACTCTTTTGTAGATCAAATAGAAAATTGTTTAGAAGAAACCAGCCAATTAGGGATAGGTCTTCTCGCAATTAATGGGGGGATAATTTATCCAGAAGAAGATAGTTCAATCTTGTTAACTGATAATGGGATGATTAATTATGTTTATTTAAACCAAATGTTAGGACTTGACATGAACAAAATGGAACTGGACTTAGCAGAATTTATTGAATTAAATGTTGATCATTGTTTAGAAGATTTTACTAATTTTGCTAAACAAAATGTGATCATTCTTCCAATATTTACTGAAATTGAAGCAAAAACAAACATTCATAGTTCAGTTGTTTCCGTAAATCTAAAATTACCATTCAAAATAACATTACCAAACGAAAACGTATTAGATATTGACACTTTTAAGATAATGGTACATTGTAATTTAGGTGATATGGTAAAAACTGCCGAAACCATTGCTGAACTTCATCATCAAGGTAAAATCAATGATTACATTTACAATTATACTTATTATCCAACAATTTTACCATACAACGAAATTACGACCATATATACCATTACTGATACAAAAAAGCTACTAAATGACGAAACTCCGCTTGCTTTAAGTTTTGCAGTCTTGGAAGAAAAAACTTCTCGATATTTACCAAAATTAGATTACGTTTCTGATTTTACTTTAAGGGTAGATGATAGATTAGAATATACACTAACTGCTAAAGATGAAGATAATCAAATATTAACTTATAGTTCAGATAATTCAGAATTCCCGGTAACAGTAGATGGAGAAATTAATCTTATTGTTACTAAAAAAGGTAAGTTTGAAATTAAATTTACGGTTGAAGATGAAGATGGTAATAAAGATTCTCAAGATGTCACCATTAACGTTTTAGAAAAACGCTCATCGCCAGCACCGATTGAAGATGTACCTGAACCAACAGAAGAAGATTGGGAATATGATGAACAACAAGCATTATTGTTAGAAGAAGAATTGGGGTTAATGAATTGAAATGAGTATTAAACAAAATAAAATAATTGCACTTTTGGTAATTGTCCTATTTTTAATGCCTCCGTTTAATCTTGCTGATGAACCTGCTCCTGTAGTTGCTGCTCCATCTGGTGGAGGTGCGCCAAGTGTTGTTGGAACTCCAGCAGGGACACCAGATTTTTCTAGTATGACACCGGCTGATCAAGCAGCACAACTTAAAAAAGTGTATGATCCAGCCCTGGCAAAAGAATTTTTTGCCAAACCAGAAAATGTTGGTTTAGAACCAGAAGTTGATGCTCAATATTTTAGTGATAAAAACAATATTGGTGATAATCCTGAAGCAGATGATAAATTCTTTTCAGGAAGTTATGATGATAAAAATGCTAAAGCAACAAGTAGAGAAAATTTTGATACCCATAAAGAGTCAGCAAGTAAATATTTAACTGATAAGTTTAAAGGCCCTTATACTGTTGGAGAATTAGCTAAAGATTTCTTTTTTGACCCCGGAGATCCTGAAAAAGGTGGTGGTTCAATTGTTAATAATGGAAAAACAATCAAGTTTGACCAGTATAAAGAGGACCAGAAAATTAAAAGTATTGAAACTACCCCTGACGGTTTTCTTATTGTAAGAGAGAATGAGGGAATTACGCATGATATCCAAATTAAAGGTACAGCTGAAAACGAAATTGTTTACGATCCTAAATCTGGCCAGTTAAGTTTTAAATCTCCGGATGGAAAAGTGCAAGATTTTACTATTCGTAGCGAAGATCAAAAAAATGTTGAATTCAATTTAAAGAAAGACGGAACGATAGAAGTTCTCGGACCGGTTAAAGGCAGTGCCATAGTTAATGAGCGCTTAGTTGAATTTAATAATCATGTTGGAAAATTAGTTCTATCTTCTAATGGTGATATATCTGCAGAAAACGCGGAAGTTATTACGCCAAGAATTTATGCTGACGGACATTTTACTAAAAAAGGTGATGAGATTGAAGCACGAGCTCATGGAGATATAAACAGAGGTAATTTAAATCCTAAGGATGGTCAAACAGTTATTCTTGATAGAACAACTAATGTAGGAGTAAAAACTCAGGGTCAAGTTGAAAAGAATAAAGTTAAAATTCATCTTGACAAATTTTCTCCAGATTCAGAATTTGCCCCTAAACCAGAACCTCAACCAACAGCAGCAGAAACCGCAGTTGCCAAGAATATTGCAACTCCCGAAGAAAAAGCTGCCGTTACTGCAGAAACAGCTGCGAAAAGACAAGTAGAAGCAGAACAAGCACGACAAAGTGCAAGAAATTTAAAACTTGCTAAAGGAGATTTAGGGGAGAATGCAGAAGTTTGGATTAAAAAAGATAAAAATAATCAAGTAGTTGTAACTGCTAAAGGTAAAGTTAATGTTGGCAAGTATCATTATAAGGGAACGTCTCTTCCGCCAGCACTTGATAATTACGAACCACAATTTACAGGTAAAAATGGTAAATCTGAATTTGATGCTAACCTAGGTGTTACTGCAGTTGTTAACGTTAGAGGTCAAGCAAATTATCAAGATCGACAATATAGTAAGATTGATTCTCAACAGGATGGTTCGTCAATGAAAATTACTCGTGATGGTGGTAATGAAAAAGATGTTATAGTAGCTAACTGTTTTTTATGTAGTAAAGGTAAAGTTATGGACATTAGTAAAAATGTTTACCTTACAGATCCAAGTACAGGAATTTCAGATTCAATAAATTCAAGGCAACTTAACATTGAAGTTAAGATGGAAGAAAACGAAATGAGTTACAGTTATTCCACTGCAAGTTTAGGTAAATTAGCCGAACTACAAACGGGGGGCAGTAAAGTTGCAATTGGTCGAGATTTATTAATGAAAGTCCCTTGTGGTGATAAAGAATGTAATCTCCAATTTGCAAAAGATGAAAATAATAATCTTATTGGCCATTATGAACATTATGATCTTGAAACAAAACAAGTTTCTGCTCCCGTAAAAATTGATTTAAATGTTGGTGAAGTTTTAGGGAATCCGACCATTGTAACTTCTGAAAAAAATATTGAAGAGTTAGAAAAACTTGAAGCTCTTATTGCTAGTGGTAAAGGTAAAGTTAAAAATTTAGCGGGACTTAAATTTGATAAAGATCCACAACTGCGAGCACATTTGCTTAAAAAATATGGATTAGATGTTAGCCTTCTTGGTAATGAGAAATATTTAGAAAAAGTTGTCAAAGCAGTTAATTACCGTGAAAAAGCTGATAAATATTTGCAAAGATTAAGAGATGAGGGTATTGAAATTGATGATAATGGTCAACCATTAACTACTGAGGCAGCGGAAGCAATTAATAAGTTAACTAAAGGTAAAGGTAAAAAATTGTGGTGGTACACCGCTGCTATGATGCAAGTTAATAAAGCTAAAATTGCTGAAGTGCAAGCAATAAGATCATCTTGTGTTGAAGGTGAAAGTTGTCAGTTAAGTCCGGAAGAGGCTAAAAAACAAGAAAAAAATCTTAAAAAAGAAGTTAACAAATTTAGTAAAATTAGAAAAGTTCTCATTGAAGAAGATCGAGTAAAAAAAGTAAAACGAGATATTAAAAATGGTGTAGTGCCAGAAACGGCTCAGATAGATTTTCAACGTGCAAAAGAATTAAAAGGTGATAGAGAGGGGGTCCGGATCGAAATTTGGGAGAAAGAAAATGAAATTAACAGAATTGATGAACAAATCAAAATTTTAGAAAAAAAAGGCAATTCAGAAGCACTAGAGGAAATTTATCAACTGGAAGAAGAAAGAGAAAAACAAGACATGGATCTACTTTCATTAAAAGATGAAAAAATTAAGTTGGATAGTGAAGTTGGAAAGATTGTTGCTTCTTATACTAAAAATCGACCGGACCTTGCTGTAGACTTAGCTTTAGAATCTGGCCGTACAGGTTTAGCAAATAATATTAACAGAGATATTTTAGTCCATTATGATCAAGATGCTGCACAAAGTAAAATCACGGGAATTAATGAACAAGTACAAGTTCAGAATGAAGATCTTATCTGGGAAGCAGGATATAGTGCTCATGAAGCCACAATTAATGCTTTAATCACAAAATCCAGAATAGGATTAGTTCCTCAAGGTGGCCAGGAAGCAAGAATTGAAGTTACCAGAAAACGTGATGATATGCTTACTACCACCAGAGAAATTGAAAGAAATGCTCAAGAACTAGTATTAATCAAAAAAGAACTAATGGTAATAGCGAAGAAATCTGAAGATAAAAAAACTACTCCGGCTGATAAAATTGCTTTTAATGCTCTTATGGCCAGAATGGATTCTATTAAAAAAAATAAAGAACAAGCAGAAAAAAAACATGTAACTTTGCAAAATGAGATTATAAAAACAATTACACCTTTTATTAGAGATAGGCCTGATTTTGCTCGTGATTTAGCGTTAGATAGTGGGGATTTAGGATTAGCAAAACATCTTAACGATGTGTACTTATGGAATTATGATCCTGAAGGTGCAACTGATAAAGGCTTAGAAATCGATATGTTAGAAAGTATGGAAATTGGTGAAGCTTATGGTGCTGCTGGTGTACAGTTTAAAAAAGCTAATGCTGAGATTTATAATGATGCTTTAATAAAAGAGGTACAATTAAGAATAGATAATGGTGATACTACGGGAGCTGCTAAAGCTGCAAAAGAATTAAAAGGTGCTGATAATGAGAAAGCTCAAAAAGCGTTAGTTAAAGCTAACAATTTGTTATGGGCAGAGGTAGGAAAAGAAACAGCTGCTAAGACACGACAATTCGAGTCAGCTTATCTAGCAAAAAAACAGGAACACTTAAGGGATTATGAAGAAGGTAGCACTTTTGGTTCTTATTTTGGTTTTTTTGCAGAAGGTGCTAAAGAACTTGTGCAAGATGTGTTTGCAGATGAAGAAAGTAATAGAGATATTGCTTTAACTCAGATCAAGACTAAGAAAGTTGAAGCAGATTTGATTGATGTTGCTTTAACTTCATTAAGAGTTAATCATCCTGATTGGACACCCCAGGAAGCAATCACATATATTAATGCAGGAAAATTTACTGAAGATGACATTCTACCAAATTTTAAAAAATCTCGTAAATGGGATATTAAGTTATACATGCATGATTCTACTGATCAAGATGGCAATCCTATTAAGAGATTAACAGTATCACATCATACTGCTTTTTTAAACACTTTACAAAAAAGATATTCTGGTCAAGAATTAAATCTTGAAGATAAGGCCTACAATACTTTAGAGGCAGGAGAACTGCAAAGAGTTTTTAGTGGCGCGTCAGGAGGCGACACCGCTGAAACATTTAAAAGAATGGATACACAAATTGATTTAAGCCGTTATACAGAAATTTCTAGGTCTGGTGATAATGAAGCGAAATGGAGCGCCTTATTAACTACAACTAACAGACATGAGGGTAGAACAGTTGAAATGACCAAAGAAAGAGCTAATAGAGAAGAAAATGCCTGGAAAGGAGGGGATTACTTAGACAAAACAGGAATATTTTTATCTGAAGGTTCAAGAACAATCAGTGCTATAAATTTAGCAAAGGGAGTGACAACTGTAGTAGATAATTTTAAAGAAATTGGTGTAACTACGGGCATGATTGAAAGTTATGTAAAAAGTGATATGAAAACAGTTAACGAAGTGTATGAAGAGATGAAAACTAGAACTGTATCACAATTACGCGAAACCAGTGAAGAAGCAACAATGATGAACGTAGCACTAAACAATTTTCATGGTAAAACTAATCCTAGAACTGGAAATGCTTACACCCCAGAAGAAGCAATAAATGTAATCAGTACAGGTTGGATTGATCCTGATAATGGTGTTGCCCTTGACAGAACTACTTTCTTAGCAGGAGTAAAAGATAAAAATGAAAAAGAAAGATTAGGAAAAATGTATGACCGAAATTTTGGTTCTGATCGCAGAATGATCATTAATAAAAATGGTGGTTTTTTAGGGGCTTTAGATAGCGCAGCACGAGGAGAATCAATTAGTGGTGATACTTTAGCAAACTTAAAGATCGAACAATTACAACAACAAATTACTGCCGCTGATGATAAAAGTTTTGAATTTGAACAGGAATTGGCGGCTCTTGCTCAAGAAAATAAGTGGGGTACTGCCGGAAGAATTGCCGGTGGAAAAGTTGAAGAACTTGATCAAAAGATGGATAATCCACTTATTGATTGGACTGGTTTAGATCTAAGAATTACAAATAGAATGGGCCAACAATATGGTGATGTCGGGATTGAAACAGCAACTTTAATAGACATTCCCGGAGCGGGTTTACTTTTTAAAGCAAGTGTAGGCGGTGTTAAACTTCTTAAAGGAACAAAAACAGCCCAAAAAGTTATAACAGGAGTTAAAGAATCAGCAGTAGTACAAAAAATTGCTTCAGTGTCGGTAAAAGCTAAAACTGCTGTCCAAACAACTATTTTTGCAAGTAAACAAACTAAACAACTTTTAAGTGGATTAAAAGCAGAGTTACGTACTGCAGATTTTCTTGGCGATGTCACTCGCGTGGAAATATTAACAGACAGAATTGCTGACACGCAAAAAGTTTTGATTGCCGAAGCTAAAGTAGGAGCACAGGCAGGTAAACTGGGAAAATTAAAATCTTACTTACATAATGATGCTGCTACAAGAGCAATTGAAAAAGGTAAAGTTCTGGGGATGCAAGAATTAAAAGGTCTTAATCAAGAATTAGCAGCTGCAAAAGCTTCTGGTAGTAGTAAATCAGCTCTTAAAATTACAGAACAAATTGCTGAAATGACTAAAGATTTAGATGATATTGATAAAATTCAAAAAGCAACAAAACTTGCCGGTAAACAAAGAGGAGCAGTGGGAACTTGGTTAAAAAAGGAAAGGTATGCAAATAAAAAATTACAAACTGCTGCTGACGAGCTGGTAAAAGCACAAGTAGCTTTCCGTTCTTCTAGCGGTGCAGAAAAACTTGAAAAAGCTTCTGCTTTAATTAAAGCTAGTGAAGGAATGAAAGCTACTGAAGAAGCAATAACATTTACTGGAAGAGTTTCAAATAGGTTAAAAGCAAGAAGTAGTGCTAAAAAAATTGATGATCTTGCTGCTGAAGGTATTGCTGTTGGTGTTAGTTCAAAACAAGGAGCACATATTAATTGGGATGCAATCAATGCAGTTGAAGATGTTGCTAAAAGAGAAAAGTTAACAAAAAAAGCACAATCTTTAGAAAAATCGTTAACTAATACTGACGTTAGAGCTAGGGTTTTCAATAAATTAAAAGTAGATGAGGGAGTTAAATTTAATACTGCTGATAATGTTAATGATGGAATGGTTTTTAGTGGTGGGTCTGGATTTAGTTTGGTTGATGAAGAAGTAGAAACGATTACTAAAGGGTTAGATGAATTAGCTGATGGTGGTGCAAAGGTAAGAGTAAGAGAAGGAAAAATTGAGTTTGAAAATGTTCATCCAACACAAAAGAAAAAAGCTGCTGAACTTAAACAAAAAATTGACAATTCCGGGATTGACTTAGCAGCTGAAGAAGCTAAATTCAACCGTGAAGAAGTGATGGCATTAGGAAAAGCTGAAGGTGAACTTGCTGATGCTCAACGTGTTAAAAAAGGTTTAAAAGAACAACATAATCCAGATTTGGTTCATCCCGAAAATTTACCGGAAGTAACACCCTCATCAGTCGCAGATAATGTTCCTAGTGGGAGTGTGGAAAATAATGTTAATCAAGCTGTAAGTGGAGTTGCTGATGCTGATCAACCAGTAACACTAAGTTCAAAAAATTCAAATGTTAAATGGGATCCAAACGTTGAACGATGGCGAGATTCAAATGGTAAATTTGCAAAAGTTGAAGTTGATGATGCATATAAATGGAACGCCAAAACAAAAAATTATGAATATTCTACAGGTGCAAAGAAAGGTCAACCCGCTTCATTTGATGAAGTTACTGATGCTATAAATACTAACATTGCTAGTAAAACTTCTCCAAGTGTTGTTGCTGATGGTAGTAAAGTACCAAGTAAATCAGTAAAAGAAGTTATAGATGGTGTTGAAGGTAAAGATGTTATCGTTCAATCAAAGAGAGGTAATGTGTACAAGGGTAGGGCAGTAAGTGTTGAAGATGATATTTTAATATTAATTGATGATGCTGGCAAAGATATTGCCGTTAAATTAGACAATATTGTTGTTGATAATATAAAAGTTTCAAATGAAGGAGTTTGGGATGATATAATTGTTAATGATAAAGAACTTCAAGAAGTTTTAGGTTCTGGTGGAGCAAGAGTAGCTGATCAAACAAATCCGAACTTGTTTAAAGCTAAAGAAGCTAAACGTAAAGTTGTTGAAGACTTAGCAGAATTCAAAAAATTGTCAAAAGAATTATCGGGAGATAAAGGATTAACAACAACTGAGTTGAACAGATTAGATGACTTAAGAAATCAATTTATTAGTCCGGCTGATGAACTTCTAGATCATAAAAGATTAACTGGAATCAGTAAGCCAACCGAGGCACAATTAAAAGAACTTGAAGTTTTAATGGACAGAATAACATTCCGTGAATCTATTGCTAATACTGACCCTACAGAAATTAATGTAATTATAGGAGATCTGTTAAATACAGGGGAATTAGGTCATTCTAACATTGACGAAATGGCAAAGGCTGCATCTAGTCAAGAAAGGATGAAAATTGTTAGTGATCGAGCTGATGAAGTTATCAGAAAATATGCCACTGGTTTTGAAGCTCAAACAGGTACACATATCCGAGCTAGCCCTGAACAGGTAAAATATATGCGTGAACATTTAGCAATTCAAATGGAAATGTTAACAAAACTTGACGAATCAGGTTATATTGACCGAATTGCAAAAGCTCGTGGGATAACTAAAGAAGAAGCAATGTTACAATTCCAAACAAAAATTGCTGATTCATTACAAAAAGGAATTATTCATGATGGGTTATTAATTACCGATGGAGTTGGTGGTAAATCAGGCCAGATTAGAATTGGTACGGGGGTAGCAAGGTTACGGGAATCTAACGGTTATGACCATATCATTGCTGTCCAATTACGAGCAAGAGAAGCATTAAACGCTCAAATGAAAGTTGTAGATTTACAACCAGAACATTTTATGGAAATTTATGAAGCAGTAGCTTACCACGACATGGCTAAAGGTTCGTTATGGAATAATGCTGGTGGTATGGCTGAGGCAAAAATAGCAGGGTCATCATTAAGTGATACGCACGTTATTGCTGCTGGTAAATATGTTGAAGCTGATAAAACAAAATTAGTTGCACTTTATGGTGAAGAGGGATATAAAAGAATTTTAACTTTAGCAACTCACCATGATGATGAACATTTCCTTAGAATATCAAAAAACTCAATCTTTGAAGCACAATGGAACGCGATAACTGCTGCTGATAATACTGCAGGGGCATCTGTTCGTTCAATTGATGGCACAAAAATATTCCAAGATAAACTTGTTGAAGCACTTAATGTTGAAGGCAACCAAGAAATTTTATCATTAGCATTAAGAATTGATGAAGGTAAAGGTGCAGGTCTTATTGATAAAACAAAAACTATTGAATCATTAAAACAAAGAGCGATTGATAATATTTTTGTTGCTGCTGAAAAAGGTGATATTGGGTGGGAACAAGGAGAAATGGCAATCAGAGCAATGGAAGATGATTTCAGTGGAATGGCAGCTAGATTTATGAGAAGAACACAACCCGCTGGTGAAATGAAAATTGGAATTAGTGATGATGGAATAATTATTTTTGAACAATCATTATCTACTGCGGCAGGAAAAATTGATGATGTTCATTCTGGTTCAGTTTATCAATCACAAAAAGGTCTTACTGATGTTTATTGGGATGAAGTAACTATTAGACCAAAAGGTCAAAAAGTTTCTTTTGATGGAGATTGCGATAGTTGTCGAGTTTTTGAAATTGAAGAAGGTAAATCAGGAGTAGTATTTGAAATTGGTAAAGATGGCAGTAGAAATCCAATTAAAGTAAAGAAAAAAGCTTTAGACAAAAAAGGTAACCCCGTATTTAACAAAGATGGTAGTAACAAAATGGTAGATGTTGATTTAACCAGAAAAGAATTCACAAAGAAATACCTTCCAGACGAGTTAGAAAAAACAAGTTCAGAATTACATAAGGCAAGAGGTAAAGGAACGCATTTAGAAAATAAAATTGATGGGAGTACATCACCAGGAACATTTACTAGTACTGATGATTATGCATTAGAGATCCATTTCAAAGGTGAAGAAACTGCTGCTTCTATACCGCAAGAAGAATTCTTAGCAGCAGGAACAAAAACTAAAAAAGATCTTGAAAAAGTAGAATCAATAATAGAAAAACAGAAATCTACATTTGATAAAGCTAAAAATGTTGTTGACAAAAATTCTAAAGCACCGATTAGTGAAGCTCAGTTTGATGAAATAGTAAAAACTATTGACAAACCAGAGTATGATGATTTTATTGAAACTATGAGAAGTCAAGGACTTACTGAGGAAGACGCTGTAGCAATGGTTGACTTAATTGAAGAAGACTTCGCCTTCCAACAATATAAGAAATATTTCAAAGTAAATGCAAATAGTCCTTTAGATGAAGCGATAGATGTAGTGAAAATTGAAGGTGTGTCATCAACAGTAAAACTTAAACCAGTAGATGAAATTGAAGAATTTATGGCTTTATCTGAAAAAGTTGCTGATGGAAGAGCCACTACAGAAGAAATAGTAAAACTAAAAGAGTTAGAGAAAAATGTTCAAGTTTATGGTGACGAAATGGGCGAATATCTTCAACTTCAAAAAGTTATTGACCCTTCAGATGCACAAGTTAAAAAGTTAAATCAATTAGGAGACGTTATTGCTCAGCGTGAACTGGAAAGAATTGAAGACCTTAAAAGTTCATTTGAAGAAGCGATAAAAATAGCAAATCAAGGAAATAGTAAATTAATTGATGCAGAAGATATTGATTTAATTATAGCTCAAATTAATGATTTTGAAGGAGTAACAATTAAAAGTTTAACAGACCGTGCTGAAGCGATAATAGAATTGAAAAAATTTAAAGAAATCCACTTAATTCATGAAATTGAAAGAATTCACACGCTTGGAATAATGAAAAACAGTTTGCTGAAAAATGTTGTCAAATCATCATATGGTAAATTTTCACAAGCATCAAGTATATCTTCAGCAGAATCTGTTGGAGTTTCAGATCTAGAAGAACTTACAAACACTAAACAAGCTGCTGCAAGCAGTTAAATTTAAATAAAATAATGATAAGGTGAAAAATATGGATAATAAATGGTTAAAAGATTTAAAAAGTAAAGTTGCAAATTATGAATCTTCAAAGAAATATCAAGATTATTGTTGGAAAGTATATCGTAAAAATGAAGTTTTCATTAAGGAATTTATTAAATGGAGAACTTTATTTAATATTAAACCAAAATCTACTGCTGATAAAGCATTAGCTTTCTTTATTCATAAAATTTGGCAAGAACATGGATTTAGATGGAAAGGAATAATATACAACTTTATGGTTGCAGCTATGAGCCACCCTCCAGGCATGTTTACAACATATTTATCAGTTTATCTTAATAAATACAAAATGGGGATGGTAGAAGAATTGTTGGCTGGTAAGATGAATAAACATTACGTTTCTAAAGATCGGGTTTATAGTAAAGATTATTTAACAAGATGGTTACAAAATTTAAAAAATCTTGACAAAAATAGTTTGAAAATACTAAAACAAAAAAAAATAATTGCATTAAGTAGTCCGCCAATAGAATTCTTACCCGAATGGTATTTTATCGCTAGACCAACTAACAAGTTTTATCAAGATGAGAATTTAGAAGCAATCATTAAACCATTAATTGAAAAAGAAATTGCCGAAGATAATATTAAATTCAAATATATTAACAAATTGAATGAACTTTTAAATAAACATGCATTTAAAACTATGCACAGTAAAAAAGCTATTGAATATCTTAAATCTGTGGCGGGTTTAGTTTCTACAGAAATGGAGTTTAGAAAAAAAATTAAAGATGAAGATGGACTTAAAAAGGTTAAAGAGCTTGAAGAAGATATTGAAACGCAAATCATTGGACAAAAAATACTTTTAAAAAAAATTAAAGAAAAGTTATCTATGAGAAATGAACATTCAATTATGAATAAAGAAGTCCATGAAAAAGTTCAATCTCTTCTCAATAAAATAGAAACAATAATAAAAAAAGAATTAAAATAAAAAAATCAAGAAATTTTATTTTTTCTTTTTCTTCTTAATTTCCTTAAGTTTTTTAGTTACAGGAATCTTAGCCTGACAATGTTCACATTCAATAACAAATGCTTTAACACCTTTGAATGTCTTTCGCACATATGGAGTACTTCCTTCACCATCTTTACCGCATTCAGGACAAGTATATTGTGCCTCTAATGTTAAAGTAGATTCATGTTCAGCTTTTTCTTCTGTGAAACCACATCCAGGACAAACATATTCTAAAGAACGAGGTTTCGGCCGGCCAGTTTTAGGGTTCACTGGTTTACCCATTTTGGCTTTTTTACATTTCGGACATTCTTTTCGATAAACCCAAGCTAAAATATTACCTTTCTCACCGATACTTCTATTAGTAAAATATAAACATTCTTCCATTGATTCAGGGACTTTTAGTGCCATTTTGATATTTACCTCGCTATTTGCTGATTAGATAACTTAAGTAAATTACTAGAGATAATAAACCTTTCCATCTAATGAGTTTTTTATCCCTTTAATATTGTACCCACCAAGATTATCATCAAAAAAATACATTAATTCTGATTTATTTGGACCTTCATTGTTTTTATGAATAGCAATTAATTCAACATGATATTTATCAACAAACTGTTCTAAATAACAGAAATCTAAAGCCACTTGGGCCAATTGGTCTGTGATTAATAAATTGATTAATTTTTTTGAAATCATTTTTAAAGTTTCTTAATTTCAATACTAATAGCTTTTTTATTAATTCGAATGTAACGTGGACATTCAGTATATTCTAAATTGTTATCGTTACAATAAGTTGTAATTTTATCTTTCTCGTTTTCAGTATCAAATTCTATGATTACAACAAAACCTAAATTATCTTTGTTAATAATTTTGTAATTGTTTAGATCATTGAGAACTTTATTTCTAGATTCTGTAAGGAATTTGATTCTGTTAGACAAATCGTTAATCTTTTCGTTAATTGTTTTTAATTGCTCTTTATCTTCTAAGATTTCAAAAGTATCTTTAATTTGATTAAAAACAAATTCTTCTTTACAACTGATGAAACCGCCCCCTTTTGCTTCAACTAATTTCCATCTCCCGAAACTGCTTAACATTACGTCTGCATAATCCCCGTCACATAATTCTGTCCCTATCGCTCCGGAAACGTCTAAAACAACTAAACAATCATTCTCTTGACAAATTTGATGAATTTCTTTCATCGGTTGTTCAGCGTGATATCCACCTGGATTTTGGTACAAGAAAACATCTGCTGTTTTTACTTTCTGTTTCAAATCTTCTAAATCAATTATTGCGTTATCGCATTTAACTTTCTCAGAATCAATTCCTAGTTTTTTTGGAAACTTTTCATAAGATAACCAACCACCTTCTTCTGGAATTAAAAGTTTCTTTTTAACTAAATGTAAAGCAGAAAGAATAGCAGAATTCCCTCTCAAAACTATCTCAATGTGATTGTGCTTTGTAAGTTCTTTGAGCTTGTTAATAAGTTGTTGTTTCATTAAGTAGAGAATTAATTAGTTCATTTAAAAAAGTTAGGGAAAAAAAGAAAAAAAAGAACTTCCTTTTTCCCAGTCTACTCTTAACTTCTTTTCATTTTAACATAGCCGCTAATCCTTTGTCTTAGATCATAGATATCTTCCAACTTAAGATGAATGATTCCGTCCAAATCTTTCCAATCCTTTTCAGTTAAAAGATCAGTAATATCTTCTCTCTTAATCTTTTCTCTAAGTTGAGGTTCAATCCTGTCCTTGTAAACATGGATAGCCATACTTGGTGAGTAAAACTTACTTACTAGTAAACCTACCATTACTAAAGTTCCAATTCCAATTGTTAATATCATTTTTATTCCTCCTTTGTTTATTGTTTATTGTTTATTGTCTGTAAGACACATTATCATTTTCATAGTATTTTTAAGTACCAAAAAAAATTATCCAGAAAGCTAAATTTTCATTTCCAAGTTTTTGTATGATTTTCAGGCCAAACTTATCAGAAACTTATTTTAGCGTAACAACTAATTAAAACCAGAATTCAAAGTACAATTTTTTAATTTTATATTCTCTCATGTTAAATATAGAAGTCCGAATTATATATAGTAGTTACGTTCCATTTTTAGTGCATATTAAGAAAAAACCATAATTACACTTATTCTGCCCAATAATCTTGATAACCGCGCATCATCCCGTCAGGAGAAAGTTGTGTTAAACTAAGTTTAACTTTCTGATCACCGCAAGAAAAAACTAGTTCGTCCTGTTTTTTAAGATAGGCATCTCTAATTTTAGACATAATTTCTTCTTCTTTAAGTGGAAAAGTTTCCATTCCTAATAATTTTTTAAGAGCCATTAATATCTATACCTCAACTTACAAAAATAAAATATTCCTATTTCTAATCAAAACTCATTCCAACTTACGTAAAAAATTAATAAATAAACTCATCTGTGGATTCAGCAAACTTTAAAGGGTCTTCATCTTCTTCTGGAAGCCCTTTTACGTAACCTTGCATAAATCCGGCTTGTTCATGATCTAAAGTGTCATCAGCTACCATATCTTCCCAATCATTTTCAGAATAGACACTCTTACTAACTTCCTCTGAACTTTCTTCAACAGTTTTACTAGACCTAAATTTTCTTGGATACATTTTCACCACCCCGCTTGCTTAAAAAAGCATGTGTATAACTATTACACATTTAATAGCATAACATTTAAATATAAATACTTTCCCCTTATGCTATATAGGGGTCAATATAGTGTATATGCTTAATTGGAATGTTTCCTAATGCATAAAATTCAAGCTATTTAAGATTAAAAACTTCAAAGGGAAATTAGTTGAAGACAATTAAAATGGAACAAGCAAAAATGAAAAACCATTTTTTAGTTCCATTTTAAAGGAGGACAATTAAAATGGAATATAGAAAATTAATCTCATTTGGGAAAAGTAGTTTTGTAGTCTCATTACCAAAAACATGGATCAGACAAAATAAGTTAGTTAAGGGTGACTTAATTTATTATGATGAAAAAGGTAGTAATATTATCTTAAGTGCTAATGATAACACAAGAGGCGAACAAGAAAAAGAAATCACCATTGGTGTTGACGGGAAAAGTATCCGCCGATTACAACGCGAAATAATTTCTGCTTATATCAAAGACCATAAAACGATTACGCTTACCGGAACAACACTTAAAGATAAAGCTAAAGAAATCCAAGCCACTATCCAAAACTTAATGGCTTTGGAAGTAATGGAACAAACTTCAAAAAAAATTGTTGCAAAGGATTTCCTTGATATGAACAACATTTCCATTTTTAATTTAATTAGAAAAATTGACGTTATCTTAAGATCAATGATTGATGATTGTGAAAATATGTTTGTAGAAGATAATTATGAAAACATTTCCCACAGAGATAATGACGTTAACCGGTTAACTTTTTTAATTTTTAGGGTGGTAGAATTTGGTTTGAACAACTCTTCGTTTACGTACAAAAAGTATAACCTTAGTAGCCATGACCTTTTAAATTTGTGGTGGTTCGTATTTAACATGGAAGCTATTGGAGACGAAGTCAAAAGAATTGCGCGTTACATGAAAAATGTTAAATTAGACAAAAAGGAACAAGAAAAATTCCTCAAACTATTAAATGAAACTAAAGGCGCATACCTAAAAATGATGAAAGCATTCCATAATCGAGATATTGAACTTGCTCATACTGTTTTAGAATCAAAAGAAGAGATTATTAAAGAGTGTGAAAACATTTATTCAACCAATAAAAAGGTTGAAAATGTTGGCCCTTTAATCGAAAGAGTAAAAGGAATGATCACAAATGTTCATAATTTAGGGAGAGTGGTATATCAAGCAAGTTTCACTCCACAGTAATTACTTACAGAAAGATTTATAAAGCAAGATTACACAAATAAATTTATGGTCGAGCAATGGACATTAGATGATTTAGAGAGTAAAATCAAATCTCAAGAATTACTTTCACTTTCTAGTAAATCTGCAGTATATAAATATGAACTCAATGATGGCAGAATAATCATTGGTAAATCTTATGATCATTATGATACTCCAGAATATAAAAAAGCGTTTAAAGATAAAACAAGCTTAGTTGATGAAAGTTTCTATAAAAATCCTCGCCATTATTTTAAAAAAGAATTAAAAGTCCTAAGTTGTTATTCTAAAACAAATGTTGCTCCCCAACCAATTGCATTCATCAAAGAGAATTTACTGATTCTGATGGAATATATTGATGGAAAACCTTTCAGCGACTTATTTGTTGAAGAAGAAATTAAATTTATTGAAGGATCAACCAAAGATGGTAAAAGGCCACAAAAAAGAGAACTTAACATTGCAAAAAATAAGTTAAGGGACAAACTTGTTGAAAACTTAGAAAATTACTATAAAAGAACAGCCCCACTACATAAAAATATTGTTAAACAATGCTTAGACAAATATGGAAACTATACCGAAAAGAATCATCCAACTTTAAAAATCAGGGGCCAGTATGAAGAAAAAACTCGTTTCAGACATGCAGTATACAAGATGGTTTATGGTTTCAGTAAAGAATTTAAAGAAGAAAATCCACAATTATACAATGAACAATTACTAGCTAATAGAGATACACAAAATAAATTATGGAAAAAAGCCAAAATTGAAATAAAAAAATATTTAAAAACAAAAGAGATTATTTTTGAAGATTTTGTAACTGACTTTTTAGGCCTGTACCATAACTTAGTTTATGGCCATGATAAACTTGATAATAAAATTACTAGTGAACTTTTAAAAGAAGGTAAAATAAGAGCAATTTTGGGAGATGCAGGACCACAAAATTTTATTTATGTTCAAAATAAAAGAGGAAAATTAATTGATTTTAATGAATCACGTTTAGCTAATCCCCATTTGGACGTTGTTTCTGCATTGTTTAACATTTATAGTATGCCAACAGAGAGTAGAATTCCTAGATATATTAGAAATTTTTGGCAAGAAACTCCACAAATAAAAGAATCATATCCAGATTTCCACGAATTCCATGCTGGTTGTATGGCAACAAGATTGTATAAAGATTTCTTAATTGCTGCAAATAATAGCGATTTTTCAGATATAGAAATTGAAAGATTTGCTGCTGGCCATCCGCGTTTTGATGATTTAACTAAAGAGAATAGAAACATGCTTTTCAAAAAAGACAGAATTGTCGATATGCTTTACATGTTCCCGTATTATATGTTTGAAGACGGATATAAAGTTGTTCTTGAACCATCTCCAAAAAAGAACGAATTAAGAGAATTGTTAAATCTTACTCGAGAATTTTTGCATAAAACTTACATTGGATTATTACCAACAGAAAAATATATTGGAATTAGAGTTGACGAGATTGGTACTGAAGGAAGTGAAATCTAAAATGGATCTTAACAGATGGATGGAACTTGCAAAAATTATTGCCGAAGATTGTGGAGACATTCTAGCCAGTAAGCAGCACAAATTTAGTCAAGCACAAAGGATTGACCATTCACCTTCTACTATTTATGACCAATTAGCAGGAATGAAAATTAAAATGTTTCTTGAAAAAAAAACACCGTTCTCTGTTTATACTGAAGAAAAAGATAACCCGGAAAAAAGATGCCAAGAAGAAACTTTTTGGTGGTGTGACCCGATTGATGGAACTAAAGATTTTATCAAAGGCAAGGACGGATTTTGTGTTTCTATTGGTATGGTTCATCAAGGTCAACCTGTAGTTGGCGTTGTTTATCAACCTAAAAAGAAATTACTTTACAGTGCAATTTTAGGTAATGGCACTCATTTAAAAAATGATGGAGAAATTAAAAATGATCCTGTTCTTGTCAATAAAGATAACGACAGACATTTAATTGGCGTCTTAGGAACTAGAAATACTCAACAAATTGAAAATATATATCAAGAAATGGGTTCACAAGTACACATTGGTCCTTATGGTGGATTTATTTGTAAAGTTTTAACAATCGTTGATGGTATTGGTGATGTTTATATTAAACCAAGTTCACTTTGTAACGAATGGGATAGTTGTGCAATTGATGTTATATTAACTGAAGCTGGTGGTAAATTAACTAACTTCCTGGGAGAAAAGTTATCTTATAACCAAACAAATCCAAAATATAATAAAGGCATTGTTGCCAGTAATGATCTTAACCATGATAAAATTGTTTCCCAATTACAAAATTATTTAGTTTAATTTCTTCTTAGTAAGACACTTATTATCGTAACACTTATATATTCTAGAGATTTAATTATCTTACATTAATACTTATAGTATTTACTATCAGAGGTGATTATAATGGCAAAAAAAGAGAAGTTATCAAAAAACGAATCATTACAAAAGAAAATATTCTTAAAAAAAGAAAGTTCTTGGTTAGAACTTAACAAAAACCAGGTTTTCAAGTTTACTGATGGTTATAAAACTTTTATGGCAAAAAGTAAAACTGAAAGGTTGTGCGCAGAAAATGTAATTTCTATTTTAAAAAAGAAAGGGTTCAAAGAGATGAGTTCTGTTAAGAAAGCTAAAGCTGGTGATAAAATCTATAAATTGTTTAAAAATAAAGCAGTTTTTGCAACCGTGATTGGAAAAAACAATCAACAATGGCAATTGATAGGTAGCCATCTTGATTCTCCCAGATTAGATTTGAAACCCCTTCCGGTGTATGAAGATTCTGGATTAGGATTAATCAAAACACATTATTATGGTGGGATTAAAAAATATCATTGGGTTAACACACCATTGTCTATGCATGGAATTGTATTTACTAAAGCTGGTAAAAGGGTAACAATTTCTATTGGTGATAAAGATTCTGAACCGAAATTCATTATTCCGGATCTTTTACCACACTTAGCAAAAAATCAAATGGAACGTAAAGCTCCAAAAATTGTTGAGGGTGAAGAATTAAACATTCTTGTTGGACATTTACCAGTTAAAGATGAAAAAATCAAAGAGCAAATAAAATTTACTGTTTTGAAATACTTGAACGAAAAGTATGGCTTGATTGAAGAAGATTTTGCTACTGCTGAAATAGAATTAGTTCCTGCATCTAACCCGGTAGATATTGGATTTGATAGTGCGTTAATTGCTGCTTATGGACAGGATGACAAAGTTTGTGTTTATACTTCATTGTTAGCTTTACTTGAAACAAAAGTTCCAAAAAATACTGCGGTAGCTTTTTTTGCAGATAAAGAAGAAATTGGCTCAATGGGAGATACAGGAGCAGCAAGTTTTATTCTTAAAAACTTTGCTGACCAATATGCAAAATTAGTAGGATTAAATTGTCAAGTGTGTGATTTGTTTGAGAACTCTAACGCCGTTTCTGCTGACGTAACTGCGGGGATGAATCCAAACTATAAAGATGTCCATGATCCAAGTAACGCTTCTTTCCTAGGCAGAGGAGTTTCAGTAGAAAAGTATGGTGGTGGTGGCGGAAAATATTCTACTCATGATGCTAGTGCTGAATATATGCAATATATCAGAAATATTTTGGATAAGAATAAAATTGCATGGCAAACTGGTGAATTAGGAAAAATTGATTTAGGCGGCGGTGGAACAATTGCAATGTTCATTTCCAGATATGGAATGAACTGCCTTGATGTTGGACCTTGTATTTTAGCTATGCATTCACCTTGTGAAATTGCCAGTAAAGCAGATATTTATTCTGCATATTTATTTTACAAAGCATTTTTTTCTAATTAATTTTTTTATTTTATCTTTTTTACAATACAAATCTTTTTAAAAGGATTAAGTTTAGATTAAATTAACAAATATAAAATAGGTGATGTTAAAAATGGAAGAAGAACAAAAAGTTGAAGAACAAACTGAAGCTCCTACTGAAGAAGCTCCTTCTGCTGAACAATTAGTTGAAGAATCTAAAGATCCAGCAACTGAAGAAGAAACTCCAGCAGAAGAACCAGCAACTGAAGAAGAAACTCCAGCAGAAGAACCAGCAACTGAAGAAGAAACTCCAGCAGAAGAACCAGCAACTGAAGAAGAAACTCCAGCAGAAGAACCAGCAACTGAAGAAGAAACTCCAGCAGAAGAACCAGCAACTGAAGAAGAAACTCCAGCAGAAGAACCAGCAACTGAAGAAGAAACTCCAGCAGAAGAACCAGCAACTGAAGAAGAAACTCCAGCAG
>Ga0233430_1000518_pt1 | contig 70464 bp, 62 predicted proteins | sample SI_118_April2016_2_FD_179883 | JGI IMG/M metagenome (GOLD analysis project Ga0233430, IMG submission 179883) | Seawater microbial communities from Saanich Inlet, British Columbia, Canada - SI_118_April2016_150_MG | ecosystem: Environmental > Aquatic > Marine > Inlet | place: Canada: British... | reverse complement strand
TCCGTCGTGTAGGTTTTGCCAACCGGTCACCTTCGGGCCAAACGAAAAACCATAGCCCGACGAGCTATGGTTTGGTCAAAGTAGCGGGGACAGGACTCGAACCTGTGACCTTCGGGTTATGAGCCCGGCGATTATATCGTATATGTAGACCCCACACGGCTGCAGCAAGTTTTGATGAATCTGGCTGTTAATGCCCGCGATGCCATGCCCGATGGTGGTACTTTGCGTTTTGAGCTGGATTATCTCCATAATCGCGCGGAGGAACATCCCGTCTCTAGCTATCCCCCTCCTGGGAGCTGGATTCGCTTATCGATCAGTGACACTGGCGCAGGCATTTCCCAGAAAGATATCCCACATATTTTTGAACCCTTCTTTACCACAAAAGATGTTGGCAAGGGTACGGGGCTAGGCCTGGCGCAGGTATATGGGATTGTGAAACAACATGGGGGCTATATTGATGTTACCAGTCAGGCTCAGCACGGCACAACTTTTCACATTTATTTACCGCAAAAAGTCGATACCGTAAAAAAGACCGTTGATGAAACAACCACCCCAATTTTCGATGGTAAAAGAAAAGTTGTTCTATTAGTTGAAGACGATGCCGCCACCCGCTCAGCAGTGCAGGCTATGCTGGAGGCGGGTAACTTTTCTGTGCTGACTGCCTTCAATGGCATTGACGCCACAAAAATATTGGAAGAATCTCATCATACTATTGAGCTAATTATCAGCGACGTGGTTATGCCACAGATGGGGGGAGTTGAGTTATCTGAATATATTGAACAGCATTACCCAAATATGCAAATGGTCTTCATTTCCGGGCATCCGCTGGAGGGAAAATCGCATGATCTGCTCGCTCGCAACGATATCGCCTGGCTGCAAAAACCCTTCTCGGTACAAGAATTTCAGGAGATTCTTCGGGAAAAATTTCCTGAAATTTAAAAACAAGCTGTGAAGCGCCTGGCGCTTCACAGCTTGTTTTTGGGGGCCTGAATCTGCTAAAAAGATAACAACAATCCCAATAAACCAAAGAGCAATTGTAGAGCGAATAATCCCCCCGCCACATAAAGGATAATTCGGCCCACAGAGTGATCGCGCGTTAGGGGAACATCTTCGCCTTCGGCTAAATGACGAATGACTTTAACTGTTTGTTGGATAACCCGCGAGCGATCTTGCCCGCTGCCCAGCACGAAATACCATTGATCGACAGGCGTGGGCAGCACCAGGCGCTCACCCTGAAATTCTTGCAGCCACAAACGCAGCGCCTCCGGAGGCGCCACGCTTAAATGGGCGGGCAAAATTGCTGCCGCCGCGGTGAACGCAGCTTCTGGAGCGCCAGCTTCTGCCGAGAATACTGCCACAGGCAACGCGGGCATGCCGCGCTGCAAGGCGAACTCGATTTGCTGCGAAATATCACTGCTTTCATCGGTCACAATCAAAACCGGGTATTGAGCATGGCGCTCGGCCAGATTTCTCTCGGCCAGGCGCAGATCTTTGCGCAGCACCATCCAGTGATATGTCAGTACTCCCGCGAAGAGCAGTAACAACTCCATCAGTGTCAATACAGTGCGCGCCAAACCATATACAGATTCGCCCAGCAAGGCCTTTAATAACTCAAAAACTAAATTGCCGCCCGTAGCCATTAAACCAATTACACTGGCAAATAACAGAAAATACAAATAGATCTTTCGGATAATGGACCGCCGGGCGCGATCTCCGGCATCATCAGCCTGCGCCGCTTCGTGCAGCACTTGCCGCCAGTTTTGCAGCCACAACGGCGCGCCAACCATCAGCGTAGCCAGGGCTGCTGCAAGACGCTGGCGCGATAATTCGCCAATTACAAAACTATCGAAGGCAGTATCAATGATGAAGGCCAGCAGCATGTGGATACCAATAAAAGCCGCCACCAATCCAAAAAATGAAAGAATATACGTATAGGCGCGACGCAGACTCGCTCGGCGCGGGGCTGCTGGAAGAGTGGCAATATCTGCCTTCAGGGCGCGACCGTAATACAACCACACGCCACCCCAGGCGATCAGATTTGAAAGCGGTGCGCCAATCTCTTGCAAAAATGCGCTCGCGGTATACGCTTCACCAAAAAGCGCCCGGAACAACGTATTGAGCATAAGCCCCAGAGGAATAATCACGCCCCCAACACCGATCAAACTCAGGGTGTAGAGAATGCCCAGGCGCAAGTATGATTGCCGCTCTTCAGGCAGTTCCAGCGAAGCGTGTATCGTCCGCCAGCAGACCACCCATAGCGGAATCCCAATCAGCAAAAGGGTAATGCCATTCACCCAGCGTTCATGCGGACTGCTGCCAATGATCTCGCCAGTTGAAAAAACATATAGCCCAATTGCGATAATGCCGCCTACAACCAATCCCAGGCTATATAAACCCCAAAGATAGCGATACAGCCGACGTGTTTCAGAGAAGGCGCTGCCGGGTGGAGTTTTCTCCCAATTCTGACGAGTGACACGAAAAATATAGCCAGCCACCAACGCATTGACGAGCATAGCTATCAGATTGTCGGCCCAATTCTGTGAGCCGCCAAAAATAGCGCGTTCCACGGGAATATCTATCAGACTCAAGCCAACGCGGTTAATCAACGCCAACCCATTTTGCGCCACAGGGATCAATGTACTCAGCAGCGCGCCATACAAAAACCACGCCCGAACGCGGCTTGAATATTCTTCGCTATCGGTGGCGGCGCTACGTTGGGCAGGAATCCAATGCAACAAGAAAACAGGAATTCCCACAAAAATAAAAGATAATGCGCTGGCTAATTGGGTAGCTGTGCTGCCGATCAGCTCCCTGGAAAAGGTTGTGCGCGCAAGTTGGATGATTCCCCAAATCATTACTTCCAGACTGATAAACGCAATCAGATAACGGTATACACGGCGAACGGTTTGCATAATAAATCTCCTATTCCGTTTCCTGATACCATCCCCAACCCCAATATGGGTAAGGCATGTAGGTGAGTTTCCACGCGCCAGCTTGCAGACTCAGCCAGGCATCATTGCTTTCGTTCCAGGTACTTTCAAAGGGGGCTGTCCCGCCGTGGGTAATTGTCAGGCGCACGACAGCCTCATTCTCTTGAATATCAACGGCTCCAATTTGCAAGCCATTATTATCCAATTCCCAGGCTGCGCTGATAATATCCTGACGAAATTCGGCCAGAGTAGGCTTGTGGTCTTCCGATTGCAAATAGCCGTATGCGCGTTCATAATCTTCTTTATGGAGAGCCAATACGTAATTGCGCACCACCCCTTCTGGCGTATCTTCCGGGCCATATTCCAATTCGCCGCCGCGCAAGAAGAACAGCGCCAGCGAAACAATCACCAAGATAATAATCACCCCTAAAATACCGAGTAGTGCTCGATCTTGCTTCATCTTTGTACTCCTTGTTTAGGAAGTGTTTATGCGCCGGTACTTCGACTATGTCCCGGCCGGCACCAGATGACCAAAAATGGGCCAACCAACGGGAACACGAGCGCGACTAACCCCCAGGCGGTATATGCAAAAAATGATAAGTGCCGCCGCCGCAGATAAAACGCCGCCAACACTGTCATACTGATCATACCGACGAACAAGAACCCATACATTGTGGCTTGAGTAAGCAACATAGCTAAATTGTAGCTGTTTTTTTAAAGTGGTGCAACTGGCTTTTGAGAATATAAAAAGAGCATAGGAAATCCCATGCTCTTTTTTGAAATGCAAAAACCTGTATTTACAACCAGCCCCTCAATTCCATTGCTTTGACAACTTTTTCAATCGCAACCATATAGGCAGCATCACGCATATACACACGCTCGCGCTGAGACATCTCCAAAACGTCGTGGAAGGCCTTGGTCATCTTGTCATCGAGCTTGCTGAGTACTTCGTCGCGGCCCCAGTAGAAGTTCATATCGTTCTGAACACTCTCAAAGTAAGAAACCGTCACACCGCCCGCGTTGCACAAGAAATCGGGGATATTGAAAACGTTCCGATTCTTGAAATACTCATCAGCTTCGGGGGTTGTCGGGCCATTAGCGCCCTCGGCAACAATCTTCACGCGGCTGCTGATATTCTGCACCGTTTCGGCATTCACCTGTCCCTCCAGTGCCGAGGGAATCAGAATATCCGCTTCTTTCGTAATCCAGGCCTGCTCGTCTTCGATCACATAGCCTGAATCGCGGGCTTTATCTTTATCAATCGTGCCGTATACATCGGTAATCGATTGCAAAAACACCGGGTCAATGCCATCTTTGCTGCTGACCGTGTAGGGTTTCTGATCGTCACGATCCCAGTACGAAACACAGGCCACTTGTCCGCCCATCTCATTAAGCCCGATGGCGGCATATTGCGCCACATTGCCGAAGCCCTGAACCGCCGCGATTGCGTTCTGTGGATCCATATTTAAATAATTTAACGCCTCGCGGATCGTGTAAACCACCCCAAAGCCGGTGGCTTCGGTGCGTCCCAGCGAACCGCCGCCGCCAATCGGTTTACCCGTAATTACGCCGGGAGTAAACTGGCCTACCAGTTTCGAGTACTCATCCATCATCCAGCCCATCATACGCGGGTTGGTCCCCACATCCGGAGCAGGGACATCCTGCCGCGGGCCAATATTGCGATAAATTTGCTGAATCCAGCCCCGGCATAGACGCTCTTGCTCATTAATCGATAAAGTAGCTGAATCAACCGCCACCCCACCCTTACCGCCGCCCAGCGGAATATCGGCTACAGCAGTCTTCCAGGTCATCCACATCGCCAACGCCCGCACAGTATCCAGTGTCTCCGATGAATGGAACCGGATGCCTCCCTTAGAAGGACCGCGCACATCGCTGTGCTGCACACGATAACCAAAGAACACCCGGATCGAGCCATCATCCATTTTCACTGGAATCTGAAAACGGAATTCGCGCGACGGCCAGCGCAGCATTTCGGCAGCTTGCGGGTCGAGATTGAGCATCTCGGCAACATGGTCAAACTGAGCCTGCGCCATCTTGAATGCATTAATTTGTTCTGTCATTCTCAATTGTCTCCTGATAGAAGCTTAGGGTGTAGAAATGTTACGCGGGCACCATGCGGTACCCGCGCTTCCTACTCAAAAAATGAATTGTAAGACGAAAACATCCATGTTTTTTGTCTCTCCTGGCAACACCAGTATTCCCCCCAAGAGTAGCAGACGCGCCCCGCAGCGTCAAGTGACTTTCAGGATACGCATTGCGTGAGTAAATTCATACCCACCTAACCATTCAACTGACGGAGCAACTCTTCCCGCACAACCTGTGGATTAGCCTTCCCCTTCATCGAGCGCATCACCTGCCCAAAGAACCAATTGACCAGATTCTCTTTGCCATTGCGAAATTGCTGCACCTCAGCAGGGTGATCTGCCAACAATTGTGCAATTGCTGCCCGTATGGGTTCAGAATCCGAGATTTGGCGCAGGCCACGAACTTCGACAATACTTTCGGCTGACTCGCCGTTCGCAAACATTTCGGCCAGCACGATTTTGGCGGTGCTGCTGTTGATGGTTCCCGCCTCGAGCAGATTCAGCAACCCCGACAGGTTTTGCGGACTCACCCCGGCGCTGCTGAGGCCAACCCCGGCCTGATTCAGCAACCCGAAGAGTTCGCCTGCAATCCAGTTGGCAACTAACTTCGGCGTGATCTTTGCCCCGGCGGCCAGCGCTGTCTCGAAATAATCGGCTACTTCCTGTTCGGCAACCAAAACATCGGCATCATACTCGCTCAGCTGGTACTGCTCGATGAAGCGCGTTCGTTTGGCTTCGGGCAATTCGGGCAAATCGGCACGAATTTGCGCCAGCCACTCTCCTGAGACGGCCAGGGGCGGTAAATCTGGCTCCGGAAAGTAGCGATAATCGTCTTCTTCTTCCTTGCTACGCTGCGACACGGTCACCTGGCGCGCCTCATCCCAGCCCATCGTCTGCTGGATAACGCGCTCTCCCTTGCGGTGCAACTCACTCTGGCGCTCAATCTCGTACAAAGTGGAACGTTCCAGGGCGCGGAAACTATTCAGGTTTTTGATTTCGGTGCGAGTATTGAATTCAGTGCTGCCCGCCTCGCGCACCGAGATATTGGCTTCGAAACGCAGCACGCCCTTCTGCATATCACCCGAATTAACTGCCAGATAGCGGAGCAAATTTCGCAAGGTTTCACCGTAAATTCGCGCTTCCTCGGCGCTGCGCAAATCTGGCTCGGAGACGATTTCTAATAGCGGCACCCCTGCCCGGTTAAGGTCGATCAGGCTGTATCCCTCACCCCTAGCCTCACTCCCAGTGGGAGATGGGTTGGGGTGAGGACTTTCCATATGAGTCAGCTTGCCGGTATCTTCCTCCAGATGCACGCGCCGCACACGGATATCGCGCACCCCCTCGGCTGTGCGAATCCGCAAAGAGCCGTTTTCCGCTAACGGCTCTTTGTACTGCGAAATCTGATAACCCTTCGGCAAATCGGGATAAAAATAATTTTTGCGGGCAAAAATGCTCACCGGGGCTATCTCACAGCCCAACGCCAGCGCCACTCGAATGCCATATTCCACCGCCCGCTGATTGACCACCGGCAACATACCTGGCATCCCGGCGCATACCGGACAAACAGCGCTGTTGGCTTCGGCGATCGTATTATCCACCACCGGGCAAGAACAAAATATCTTCGACTGCGTGGCAATCTCGGCATGAACCTCAAGACCAATGACCGGCTCATACATCATCTCCGTCTCCCATCCCCGATCTTCGGTCATATCTTCACTTCGGAGTTATCACCCACATTCAGGCTATTCACGCCCCCATCTAGCAGGGTATTTTCACCGATCATTGAGTATTCCAGGCTGACACCCAAAACTTGCGTATTTTTCTCAATAATTGTATCGCGCAACACGCTATTGCGCACAGTGCAGCCAGCGCCAATCGACACAAAGGGGCCAATCACCGACGATTCGATAGTAGCATCCGGGTGGATAAATACCGGCGGAATCAACGCCACGCCCTCGCTAAGTTTCACCGATGCCGAATTATCATGCCCATTTTTAAGCATATAGCGGTTGGTCTCCAAAACGGCATCGGCTGTACCCGCATCTAGCCAGACCTGCACGCGCTCGGTGCGCATTTTCGCGCCCCCCTCCAGCATAATATTAATTGCATCAGCGAGGTAATATTCGCCCTTGAGGTGGCGGTCTTGCGCCATCTGTTCTTCGATAGCAGAAATCAGGGCTTCCGAATCTTTGAAGTAGTAAAATCCCACCACGGCCAGGTTATTGGCAACATCTTTGGGTTTTTCGATCAGACGCTTCACCCAGCCATCCTCACCAACTTCTGTCACACCAAAGCGGCGCGGATCAGGCACCGGTTTGACCCAGGCCACCGCGTCGGCTTCCTCCGTCGCAATAAATGCTAAATCGGTCTCAATCAGGGTATCGGCAAATACCATCAGCATTGGCCCACTGAGATACTCTTTTGCCAAATATATCGCGTGCGACTGCCCGCGCATTTCGGCTTGTTCCACATAGCGCACATTATAATCGGGGTGATTCTCTTGCATATGGGTTTCAATTTTATCCCCAAGATAGCCAACAATAAAAATAAACTCTATATTGCCAGAATCATCCAGCGTCGAAAACGTATCCATGACATGCGCCAGCACACTCTTTCCAGCCAGGCTAAGCAATTGCTTCGGGCGGCTCCAAGTATGCGGGCGCAAACGCGACCCAAAACCAGCCATCGGAATAACAACTTTCAATGAATTCGTCATATAGCTTCCTTCTCTTTCTAAATATTGGGGATATATTATACCGTTGAAGCCTATTTGCGCACGCAGAAAAATCCCCTCGAGGCGCATCCAACGCAACAGAGGGGATATTCATTCTGCGAATAATGAGGGTACTCGGAAATCAGGGGGAGGCAACGCCCGAAGGATTAATTCGGTTTCGTGCTGGCATAGATCGCCGCGCCAACCGCACCCAGCGCTGCGGCGAAGACAATCCCGCCCGCGCAGCACACCGAACCACAAACCGCGGCGCTGCCAATTGCGGCTGCATCACCGCCTGCGCCCATGAGCATTTCAGGGGTAATCCCAATATCACGCAAACTGCGCATCACATCCGGGGGAATCTGGCGCATCACTTCAGCCATCGCTGCCGCGCCGCTCCCCGTGGCGGTTTGCACCAGCGAGATGATGAAATTGACCACACCACCGCCTGCCCCAGCTACAGTTGCCGCTAATGCACCTTCCTTGGCGGCAGTGCCCGATTCGCGCGGGGGCAGCATATAAGAAGCCGCCAGCACACCAACGACAATATAGGTAATCCAGCGCAACGGGATGACACAAAAAGCTACAAAGGGGATTATGCCTAATAGATTTAGCACGATCAAAGCCCCGGCGCCAATCAGACCTGCTTTTAGCCAACCCTTCATTTCAACCTCCTCAAGATTAATGCTTCTGATGGATGAAAAACGCTATTTCATTGTAGAAGGGAATAAAATCGCCGTCAAGTGCGAAGCCACGGCTTTCTTAAAGTTTCGCCGTGTTTATTCGAAAATGCTATATGTCACCCTGAGGCGGAGCCGAAGGGTCTAGCGCAGCGTGATTTTCGATGAAGATGGAACTTTTCGCTTCGCTAGATGCTTCGACCTGCGGTCTCAGCATGACCCTTTTTCGACTTTAAGAATGCCGTGAGTGCGAAGCCAGGGCCTTTAGTGTCTTTGCCTAATCTTGCTACCCTTCTAGTTCAAGGATCGTGCGCTCTAGCAAATCCACTGCCGCACCCAGAGTTTGCGCGTCAAAAGCCAGGCGTGCACCTGCTGCGGCGTACAATTCTGAAATCGTGGCTGTACCTCCCAAGGCCAACGCAGAGCGATAGGCCGCCAGCGCTCTAGCCTGATCCCTAAGCGCATTGGCCCATATTTGTACCGCGCCAAGCTGCGAAAGGCCGTATTCGATGTAATAGAAGGGGTAGCGATGGATATGCAGTTTGCGATGCCAGCCGGTCGCCAGCGCATCTTCCAGGCCGCTCCAATCGAGTGAGGGCATAAATCTGGCGTTGAGGGCGCCCCATTGGGTGTCGCACTCTGCCGAGTTGCTGCTCTGCGCCGGGTGTTCATAGACCCAGTGCTGAAAAGACGAAACAATTGCCATATAGGGCCAGAAGAGCAGCGTGTTTTCCAGGTGTTGAACGCGTGCCCGAGCGGCATCAGCCTCGCTGAAATAGCCGCCCTGCGATTTGCTCAGATAGGGCGCGGCCAGAAATTCCATCGCTGTGGAAGCCACTTCATTGAATTCCATATTCGCGCGCCACTGATGATGATAGGGCAAGCGGCTGCGCTCAAATACATGGAAAGCGTGCCCGGCTTCGTGCAGCAACACACGCACATCGGTTTCCAGGCCAACGGCGTTCATGAAGATGAAAGGGCGCGCCTGCGTGGCGAAGGAGGTGCAGAATGCGCCGGGGGATTTGCCAGGGCGATTTTGCAGATCAAGCAGATTCTCGCGGCGCATGGCGGCAAAATATGCCCCCAGTTCAGGGTCTACTTGCTTGAAAACACCTTCAGCAATGGCATCGAAATCTTCGGGCTTCGCATACGCCTGAATGCCGGGAAAGCGCATCGTGGACTGCTCCCGCTCTAAATCCCAGGGGCGCAGCGAATCCAAGCCCAGGCGGGCGCAATGTCGGGCATAGACGCGCTCCGCAGCAGGAACGGCGACTTCGGCAATGGCCTCAAAAAACTCTTTGCTATCCTGAGGGGTATAGTCAAAACGATGCAATTGCTGCCACTGGTAGGCGCGGTAATCAGGCAGATCAGCGTTAGCGGCAATTTGCTGGCGCAGTTCCATGGCCTGCATCCAGAGAGCATTAATCGCAGCGCGGTCTTGTAATTGGCGTTCAGAGGCCATCCGCCACAACTGCTCGCGCACAGCACGGTCAGAGGTGTGCATTTTAGCGGCGGCTTTCTGAAGTGTAAGGCTATCGCCCTGATATTCGATGCTCTGCCCGCCGGTAATTTTGCTGTATATTGAGCCAAGTTTGCGTTCTTCGGTTTGCAGAGGCAGGTTTTCATCGCGGAAAATCTGCGCTTCAGCACGCATCCGCATTAAGGGCACGCGCATGCCTTCGGGTTCGAGTCCGCTTTCGAGGAGTTTTTTCTTGAGTTGCTGATCCGCGGCCTGGAGTTTCGGATAGAGATTCTCCAAAAAGCTGTAATAGCGCTGCTCTGCTTCGGCATCGGTTGTATCCTGAAAACTGGTCAATTGCAAACGGGCGTAGGTTTCATCAACGAGTTTGCGCAATTCCGACCAATCAGCAAGCCAGACCGCGATACAAGCGGAATCAAAAAGGCGGGCGAGCAAACTTTGATAATGAGGTTCCAGATCGGTCCAGGCAGCGGACATGAATTCTGTGATGGTTGGTGGTTTGAAGGTCATCGGAATTCCTTAATAATGGCTTTTTTTTGTGCAATACTGTATTTGTCAGGAGTAGATTGAATAAATCGCTCATTCAATCTGGAATGCGAATGGTGCGGATTTCGCGAATATTTTTCAGAAAACATTCGCTCGATTAGCGATATTCGCGCTCATTCGCGTTTAGAATAGCGAATCCACGTTCTCAGCAGCGATTTTATTGGGCTTCCAAGACACGAATGATTTGCAGCAAGGTTTGATTGACGGGTGTAGGGATGTTGTGCTGCTTGCCCAGATCAACCACCGTTCCGGCGAAAAGTTCGACTTCAGTCTTGCGTCCGGCTTCGATATCTTGCAGCATGGATGTTTTGCCATCCGCGGAGAGCTTATTGAGGAATGGGTGCCACTCGGCAATCGCATCTTCATGCAAGTCAATCCCCAAGTATTCCGCCAGAGTGATGGCTTCGCGCATCAAAGTTTCCATCAGCGTACACGCATCATGATTATCGCGCAGCATTCCGTAGGTGGCGTTCATCACCGCGGAGGCCTGATTAGCGCCGACGTTGACCATAAACTTCCACCACAGGGCGCGCAGCATATCGGTCGGCGTTTCGTGAGGCAAACCCACACGGTCGAGGACGGCTTGTAGAAGGCGCAAACGCGGGCTGATGTCATCATTTTGCGCTTCGCCAATCAACAACTTGCCGGGCGTGGCGTAGGCGGTACTGTTACCCTCCCGAACCGCGTCCATGCCCACGGCTACACAATAGAGCACATGCTCCCAACCATATTGGGCGGCGAGATACTCTTCGCTGACAATGCCATTCATCACTGAGATGATTAACGTCTCCGGACCGATGAAGTTCTTCAATAGGGGAACCGCATCGGGCATGTGATGGTGTTTGAGCGCCACGATGATGAGATCGCTGGGCGCGGCTAGCTCGGGGGTGGTGACGGGGAGATCGTAGCGCGTGCCATTGACGATGATGCCAGCCCGTCGCAAACGCGTGGCGCGCTCGCCATTGGCGGCCAGTTCAACATCAAAACCGGCAGCGTGAAATTTTGTGGCGTACAACATGCCCAAAGCCCCCGCGCCTAAGATGGTGACTCGTTGAATTTCTGACATGGTATGAAACAACCACAAAGACGCGGAGTTCACGAAGATTTCTCAGTGAATACACAGAGAATTTCTGTGTCTCTGTGGTGAAATTTAAATTACTGATGACCCGAAACCGGGTGCGGTTGGTAACGCTCTTCTAAAAAGTGGATTTCCTCCTCACTGAGGGAAATCTCCACCGCAGCAATCGCTTCGTCGAGATGCTTCATTTTACTTGCCCCTACGATCGGGGCAGTAACCCCTTCTTTGTGTAGCAACCACGCCAGAGCAAGTTGCGCCGGGCTGTGGCCGCGGCGGGCAGCTAACTCTCGCAGGCGTTCGATCACATCAAAATCTGCCTGATCAAATCCGTACAAATTATCACCCACCGTATCAGTTTTAGCGCGCAGGGTCTGTGGCCCGGCCTTGAGTTCACGGTTTCCCGCTAAAAGGCCGCGCGCGAGTGGACTCCACGGGATGATGCCAATGCCCTGATCGCGACACAAGGGCATCATTTCGCGCTCTTCTTCACGATAAATCAGATTATAGTGGTTTTGCATGGAGACAAAACGCGTCCAGCCGCGCAGATCGGCCAGGTAGAGCGATTTACTGAATTGCCAGCCGTGCATACTCGATGCCCCGATATAGCGCACCTTACCCGCCCGCACCAGATCATGCAGGGCTTCAAGAGTCTCATCAATAGGGGTAGTGTAATCCCAGCGATGAATCTGGTATAGGTCAATATAATCGGTGTTCAGACGGCGCAGCGAATCTTCAACTGCCTGCATAATATGAACACGCGAAAGGCCGCCCTGGTTGGGTTTGTCGCCAGTAGGGAAATATACTTTCGTAGCAATCACAATTTCGTCGCGGCGGGCGAACTCGGCTAACATTTTTCCGGTGATTTCTTCGCTACCCCCAGCGGAGTACATATTGGCGGTGTCGAAAAAATTGATTCCGGCCTCGATGGCGCGGCGCACAAAGGGGCGGCCTTCATCACCGGGCAGCACCCACTCGCGCCAGTTGGGGTCGCCGTAGGTCATCATGCCCAGGCAGAGGCGCGAGACTTTCAATCCACTGCGGCCTAAGTTGGTATATTGCATTGGGGTTACCTCCGGGGAATAAAAACCTCCGAGATTTGGCTTCTTCGCTTGGCTTGAAGTGCTTCGCGAAAATCTCGGAGGTTTGGTCAGGCTTTATTTCCGCGCTGGTCTACGAGATTTTGAGCGATAGTTGCGTTTATTATTGCCGCCTCGATGTCTGGAGTGGCGATTCTTGGATGTGTCCGCTTGCGTTGAGAGCTGAAAGTCGGGCTTAAAACTACCGTAATCAAATTCGGGCAAAACGCGCTTTTCGATGGGAGCTTTGAGTACTTTCTCGATCGCGCGTACCATAGCTACATCTTCAGGCGTAGAAAAGGTAAAAGCCTCGCCGCTAAGTTCAGCGCGCCCGGTGCGGCCAATGCGATGCGTATACGCGTCGGCGGTGTCGGGCATGTCGTAGTTAATCACATGGGAAATGTCTTCTACATCGATACCGCGGGCGGCCACATCGGTTGCGACCAGCAAATCAAATTTTCCGGAGCGGAAACCATCCAGGGCCAGTTGGCGCTGATTCTGCGACATATTCCCCTGCAACGCCGCGGCGCGGTACTTTTCTTTTTTTAAGTCATTGGCTAGAAATCGTGCCCGTCGTTTCGTGCGCGTGAAAATCAGCACTCGTCCTGAAGCAGTGCGCTGCAACAAGGCCAACAAGAGTTCCTTTTTCTTCGTTTGTGCTATGGGATACAAGGCATGGGAAACGGTCTTCGCCGGGGCAATAATGCCAATTTGAACCGTCTCAGGATTTTTTAGAATCGTATCAGCAAGTTTGCGAGCATCATGCGGCATGGTGGCTGAGAAAAAGAGCGTTTGGCGTTTGGTGGGCAGCAATTTGATAATGCGGCGGATGTCGGGCAGAAAGCCCATATCACACAGCCGGTCGGCTTCATCGAGTACAAGAATTTCTACGTTTCGCAGGTTGATATTGCCTTCATTGGCAATATCGAGCAAACGGCCTGGCGTAGCGACAACAATCTCAACGCCACGGCGTAGAGTTTCCACCTGACGGGTTTTGCTCACACCGCCGTAAATCGTCATGCTGCGGGTCTGAGTCTGTTTGCCGAAATCTTTCATAACTTGATGGATTTGCTCCGCCAACTCGCGGGTGGGTGCCACAATCAGGGCGCGGATTTTCCCCCGAGGGCCGCGCGTCAGATGCTGTAAAATGGGGAGCGCAAAGGCAGCCGTCTTGCCAGTACCAGTTTGGGCAATGCCAATCAGGTCACGTCCATTTAGCACCAGCGGAATAGCCTGCTGCTGAATCGGTGTAGGGGTGTCATACCCCGCTTTTTTTATGCCACCTTGAATACGGGCATCAAGAGAAAACTGTTCAAAATTCATAAGAATAGGTCCACTACGATCAGTGGATACAAAATTTCAGCCGACGTTCTCGATACACAATCGGGAAAAACTAATATCCAACACTTTATTGAGAAAATATGTGGGTCAAGTGCATTTTGTTCAAAATAATGCTGACCAGCATAATCTTATTGACAAAAAACAGCACTCCAAAGAACGAGAAAAGCTACGCTAGAATAAACGCGAAAGTTGTATCCCGCCGAAAACGGCCAGCAGACCTAAGAAAATCTGCAAACCGAGATTGGTCAACGCTGATGAGGTCTGTCCATTCTGGAACAAGCCCATCGTTTCGTAGCTGAACGTCGAAAACGTAGTAAACGCGCCCAGAATGCCAGTAAACACAAAGGCACGCGCGGTAGTCGAGAATACATCCCGCGCATCAGCAAAACCTGCCAAAAAACCGATCAATAAACAACCCACAATATTTACAACGAAAGTACCGTAGTGTGTTTGTGTAGTTATGCGCCCCACCGCACCGCTAGCGGCATATCGCAATGTGGCACCAATAAAACCGCCCAAACCAACAAATATTATTTTCGTGAGCAATGTCATCTCCCATGCAGGCCTGCAGCCATGAAATTCAACAGGCGATTGTACCACGATTGAGGCACAGGGTTTTTCGCATTCCTTGACCAGCCAAAAAACTTGCGATACACTTCCCGGGCTGTTTGGACACGGAGGCATCCTTATGCACTCGACAACCGAAGAGAACTGCTCAATTGCCGCTCTTGGCGACAGTTTTTTTACGCGTTGCTGGTTTGCACCTCCGAACTAAGACAATTTGAAGATCATTGATTGACAATTTTTAGACCACGGTGCATCTGGCGCAGTGGTTTTTTTGTTTTTCGGTTGAAAGTTGAACGTTCAATTTGTAACCTGCAACTTTCAACCTTCAACCTAAAATAAATGAGATTGACTATGACTACACTACCAATAAATTTAGATGACGGCCTGCTCCTCCGCTGGGCTACGCCAGATGATAACGAACAACTCATCGAACTGGCTTTTCACGCCATTGATGAAGACGAAGAAGAATACCCCTTCGTGAAGATTTTTATGCAAGATTGGGCAGACGGTAAATTTCCCCTGCTGCGCCACGCGGATATGACCGTTGTAGAGGATACCAGCACCGGAAAGATTGTCTCCTCGATGTGCCTGTTCTCGGAAACCTGGCGTTATGCGGATACACCCATCAAGGTGGGACGTCCCGAAGTGGTGATGACGCACGAAGATTATCGCCGCAAGGGGTTGATTCGCCAACAATTTGAGGTGATTCACGCCCTGAGCGCGGCGCGCGGCGAGTTGATGCAGGTCATCACCGGGATTCCATCGCTATATCGAAAATTTGGCTACGAGCTTGCGCTGCAACTCGGCGGCGGATACCGCATTTACCCGCCCAGCTTCCCCCGCCTGAGCGATGATGTCACCGACGATTATCGTCTGCGCACACCCGCCTCACAGGCCGACCGCGCTTTTGTGCGCCAACTGCACGAAGTCAACACGCGCCAAATGCTCTTTTCGATGGACGCCAACGATGAAACCTGGCAATACGAATTCGACGGTTACACCGACGGCTCCGACGGTAAATTTCACTGGCTGCTGATCGAAGACCAGCACGGCGAAGCGCTGGGCTATGTACATCATCAGCACGTTTTCTGGGGGCCGGTGATGAATATCAACTTTTTGGCGCTCAAGCCGGGGGTGGGCTATCTCAATTTGCTGCCGCATTTACTGCACGGGCTGTGGAAAATTGCTCAACACAAAGTTGTGGATGACAGTTTTGAGCATCCTGCCGAAGAAATCCGCGGGCTGTATTTACGTTTGGGGCGCGAGCATCCCATCTACGATGCGATTGGGTGCGATGTGATGCAGGCCGCACCGCCCTATGCCTGGTTTACGCGCATCCCCGATGAGACCGCGTTTTTACAGGCCATCCAACCGGCGCTGGAAAAACATCTCGCCGCGTCTGCGGAGGCAGGATTCACCGGCGAGTTAAAGCTCAACTTCTACGGCCGCGGCACCCAGCTCCAATTCCAGGCCGGGGCGCTCACCATCACCCCGTGGCAGCCCGCCGACGGGTCCGACGGCCATGCTCATTTTCCGGCCAACGCCTTCTGGTCGGTCATCTGCGGGCAAAAATCGGCTGCTCAACTGCACGACGAAATCCCCGACTGCTGGATGAGCCGCACCGCCCGCGCCCTGCTGGGCTATCTCTTCCCGCCCTTCAACGGGCAGGTGTGGGTTTTCGGTGGTGGCGCATGAGCGACAAGATTGCTCAGACCAATCGCGCCGCCGTGGTTTAATTCGTTTTGGCGATTAAAAGAATAACCTTGTTATGCCCCGCACGCGGTTATGGATTACAGTTTTACCTACGTGTTTTCGCCACGGAGACAACAGAGAACGTGCATGTTTTTAGGCGATCCTCAAAACTCTCTGTGGCGAATTAGTAGTGACACAATCAATACCTGGGCTGCGGTTTAATTTTGTCTTGCATGTAGGCTGTAATCAATGCGTCGACATATTTCTCGTCCAGGTGCTCCCCAGTTATACTCCGCAGAATATCCAACGCCGTTTCAATGTCTATCCCTGGACGATACGGACGATCCGATGTGATCGCATCAAAAACATCGGCAACCGCCACGATACGCGCAATCGGCGAAATCTGGTCTCCGCTCAACCCCAACGGGTAGCCTTTTCCGTCGAGACGCTCGTGATGCTGAGCCAACGCGGGAAGTTCATCACTGAGCAAACTCACGCCCCGGATGATATTCGCCCCAATTGCCGGGTGTTTTTTGATCTCGTCATACTCTTCAACAGTCAGGCGGCCCGGTTTGGTCAGAATAGTATCGGGCACACCAATTTTACCAATATCATGCAGCAACGCCCCAATCCGAATGCTGTGCCGCATTTCAGGCGGCAAATTTAATTGCTCGGCGATTGCCACACTGAAATCACTCACGCGTTGCGAGTGGCCTTCGGTGTAGGGGTCTTTGGCGTCAATCGAGGCAACCAAGGCCGTAATTGTGTTTAAAAAGAGTTCATCAGCGTCATTATAGAGATTTGCAATATGTAACACGCTGGCAGCTTGTTCTGCTAATGTGCCCAGCAACTGCACATCGTTTGCATCAAAATGACCATCGCGTTTATTAATCGCCTCTACGCCGCCAATAATGCAAGATTGCGTGGCGCCGCGCTCGCGCCCCAATACTACCGTTGGCACTCGCAATGGAACTGCCAACAACGATTTTGTGGTCATCCCGCTGATTTCATCAATGCCAGGGTAATGACGCGCATCGGCTTTTACATCATCCACACAAGCCACTATACCAGTGCGCACAACGTCGCCAATAATACCCAATTCGGCCGGCATCCGCAGCGGCGGTAGATTCGTCTGATGCATATCGCGTGATAGATTGAGAATTAGTTCATGTTGCTGATCATCAAGCAAGAATAGCGAACTGGCTTCAGCATTGAGCAAATCGCGCGCCTGGGCAATAATGACCTGCAAAATTTGGTCCCGGTCGAGTGTGGAACTAATTTTGGCGATGAGTTCAATCAACGCTTGCAACCGCTGACTATGTTGCTGTGTATTGCGCAGCAATTTGTCTTTCTCATATTCGGAGGCCATACGATTGCCCAAGAGCTGCATGAGTTGAATAGGTTTCTGAGAAAAATTGAATACCTGAACCGCACCCACCGGTTCGCCGCGCAACATCAGCGGAAAAGCAATCGTGTTCGTAAGTAAAGTGTCCCCGTCATCAACCGGGCCATACCAGCGCGCATCTGCGGCCAAATCGTTCACCACGATCGCCTCACTTTGCTGAACGGCGGCACCGATGATGCCCTCCGAAGCCCCTATACGCTGGCCAACCAATTTGCCACCAGCGCCAGCGCCGCGCACAACCTGAAAAACCAGTTCATTCGTATGAGTATCGAACAAATACATCGTCCCCGTGTTGCTCCCGCTCACCATCAGAATTAAATCAAGCATTTCACACAATAAATCATCCAACTCAGTGGTGCTGGCAATCTGATTGGCGCGTGCCAAAATGCGATAGAGTCTCGAGGTCTCATCCGCGGCTTGCAAGGGTCCAGTCAGACGGCTGCTATCTAGCGTCATTAATCTGTCACCCCAATCCCAGGGTTAGCCTTGTGCCAGTCGCTAACCGACTGAAAAAGATGTGCGGCGTTCAATAATCGCTGCTCCTGAAAATGCGGGCCAAGCAACTGCATTCCAATGGGTAAATTTTCATGATCCAGGCCGACGGGGAAGGCTACCCCCGGTATTCCGGCCAGATTTGCCGGGAGCGTAAAAATATCTTCCAGATACATCGCCAACGGATCGCCGCTATGCGCGCCGATCTTAAAAGCCGTGGTTGGGGCTACTGGCGCGGCGATCATATCCACCTGTTTAAAGGCGCGCTCAAAATCTTGCCTTATCAGCGCCCGCACTTTCTGCGCTTTGCCATAATACGCATCCTGATAGCCCGCCGAAAGCGCATACGTCCCCAACATGATGCGCCGCTTGGTCTCGCGCCCAAACAACGCTCCGCGCGTGGCCGTGTAAATATGATGCAAGTCATCGGCATCCACACGCGGCCCGTAGCGCAGGCCGTCGTAACGCGCCAGATTGGCTGAAGCCTCTGCCGGAGCGATCAGATAATAAACTGGCACGGCATATTGCGTATGTGGTAGTTTCACAGGGATAATTTCTGCGCCCATAGAATGATAAGCCTGGATAGCAGCCCGCACAGCCGATTCCACTTCGGGCTGGATTCCGCCGCCAAAATATTCATCGGGGACGCCCACGCGCAACCCGGCGGTGTCCCAGCTATCATCGATGGTGATCTGCCCCTGAGGGGCGTTCCCGCTAGTCGCATCGCGCGGATCACGTCCCTGCATTATATTGAACACCAACGTTAGATCGGCCACATCGCGCGTCAGCACACCCACCGAATCCAGCGACGAGCCATAGGCAAATAAGCCATAGCGCGAAACGCGCCCATAGGTCGGCTTGATGCCCGTTACGCCGCAAAACGAAGCCGGTTGGCGCACGCTGCCGCCAGTATCCGTTCCCAGCGCCGCCGGAGCCATGCGCGCCGCTACAGCCGCCGCGCTGCCCCCACTGGAGCCACCGGGAACACGTTCCAGATTCCAGGGGTTGTGCGTCACCCCATAGGCGGAATTCTCCGTAGATGATCCCATCGCAAATTCATCGGTATTGGTTTTGCCCAAAATAATCGCCCCAGCAGCCCGCAGTCGCGCCACTACGGTAGCATCATAGGGTGGCTGGAACGTCTCCAGGATTTTCGAGCCAGCCGTGCAGGGCATCCCCGCCACAGCGAGCACATCCTTGACGGCTAAAGGCACCCCCAACAGGGACGGGATCGCCTCCCCGCGGCGAGAGAGCTCCGCCCGCTGCTGATCTGCAGCATCGGCCTGGATCAGTGCATCTTCCAGCCGCAGAGTGAGAAAAGCGTGCAGACGCGGCTCCAACTGCTGAATGCGCTCTACATAAGCCTGCACCAATTCACGCGCCGAAAAATCGCCGTTCGTAAGACCAGTAATGATTTCAGATATTGTAAGATTTGTTAACATATTCTATGATGGGTTGAAAGTTTAAAATTGAAGGTTACAGGTTGCGAGCAGGAAAACAAAACCTCCAACTTGCAACCTGTAACTTTCAACGATCAAGTACTGGCGGCACACGGAACTGGCGTGCATCCGCATCCGGAGCGTTAGAGAGCAGCGCATCGATTCCCAGCCCGGGGTGGGGTTCATCGGTTCGCAATTGGCTATCATCGGTCTGAAGATACGCCATCGCATCCACAGCCTCGGTATCCACTTGCTGGAGTTGTTCGAAATAATCCAGAATCGCCGAAAGCTGTTGCGCGTAGCGCTCCCGCTCGGCCTCCGTCAAATCCAGACGGGCGAGTTGGGCAATATGTTCAACTTGATTTTTCGTTAGAGACATAGGTCAAATTATACAATGGATTTTCACCACTCTTGTGCATACCAGCGTAAATAGGTCTCCAGGTGCGCCGCCCAGTAGTTCTCATCGTGCACCCCCTGAAATTGATGCCACTCATGGGGGATATTTTCATCCGTCAAAATCTCACCCAGTTGGAGGGTGTACTGTCGCCAGCGATCATCCGCGCCGGTATCGAGATATATCCGCGGCAGTTGTGCTTCAGGGATCGCACGCAGCCATTCACGCAAGCGCTGTTCGCTGTCATTCACAAACCCTGGCGCGCTGTGCGCGCCAATTACGCCAAAGTGTTCATACTGTGAGATTCCCAGGTAAATAGCCCAATTTCCGCCGCGCGAAAGACCGCCAATGGCGCGGTATGTCCGTTCTGAACGTACACGATACTCACGTTCAATATGGGGAATCAGTGCGTTGAGCAACGCCTCGCCATAGGTATTATCTGTCGGTGGGGTGTAGTGGTCTTGCTCTGCGGGGAAAATCATCACCACTGGCGGAATAATCCCCTCCGCAAGGAGCCGGTCGGCAGTTTCCGCGGCCCCCAGGCGCAGCCATTGGTCTTCGGTATAAGTCTGGCCGTGCAACCAATACAACGCCGGGTACTGGCGCTGCAAATACTCAGCGTAGCAGGGCGGCAAATATACGCGATACTTCAATGGCTCCAGAAGCAAATCGGTTGCTAGCTCACCGCTTTCAACGCGGCCGGTTGTTTGGCTGCAAATCTCTGGTGTGGGGGTGGGGGTTGGTGAAGGGATGAGAACTTCACCCCTCTCCCCCGAATCGAGGAAGAGGCTGGGCGAGGGGGTCGGGGACAGAATCGCCCTTGGGGTTGAATCCAAGCCCGGTGAGGGAGCTTCAACCGCGCCCCCCGCGTGATTCATTCCCCCGGAGCAGGCTGCCAGCCCCAGGAGGAGTATCCCCCCAATGATGAGCATCCGTCTATATTTCAATCTTCTGTAGCAGGGGGTTGTGGTTCTTCAATCGGTATTTCAATGGGCAAGCCCAGGTCTACTTGATCTTCCATCGTGATCTGCCCGCGCAAGAAAGCGCCCTCTTCAGTAGAAAATGCCGCTGTGACTACATCACCCCACACGCGGCCTGTCTTGCGAATTTCAACTTTTTCGGCAGTAATATCGCCGCGCAAGGCACCCGCCACAATCACAACATGCGCCCGCACATGCTCACAAGTTACACGTCCGTTTTCACCAACCACGAGCATACCGCGCAGGGAAATCTCGCCATCAAAAGTACCCTCGACGCGTACGCCACCGCTGCCGCTGATGGCACCCTTCCAGGTAATACCAGATCCCAAAACCGATGTAACGCGCGTCACCGGTGATGGCAGGCTGGCGCTTTCAGTAATATCATCTTTTCGCTTGAACATGGCCTGAGTTTACCATAGCGCGGCCTCCAGCCGCAATAAAAAAATTACACAACGCCGCGAGAAAAATGAGGACGCAAAGAAAAATACATCAGGAATTTTGCGCCTTCGCATCTCTGCGTCCTTGCGATAATCGCTATTCGGTTTTTTCGCGGGCGGTAGGAATCCCTAAAATACTATACCCTGAATCGACGTAGATAACCTGCCCTGTGGTTTTCGCGCCCAGTTCAGAGCAAAGGTATACGGCGGTATTACCCACATCTTCAATGCCAATTTCTTGTGGTAGGGGCGCAAATTCAGTGAACTGCCGATACATGGTCTTGAAGCCCGAAACCCCCGCCGCGGCCAGTGTGCGGATGGGGCCAGCCGAGATCGCGTTTACGCGCACATTTTGCGGGCCGAAATCATAGGCCAGGTAGCGCGTAGACGCCTCCAACGCGGCTTTGGCGACGCCCATGACATTATAATTAGGGGCCACTTTTTCGCTGCCGTAGTACGTCAGAGTCAGCAACGAACCGCCGGGGCGCAACATCGGCTGAAAAGCACGCGCCAACCCGGTGAAAGAATATACACTAATGTCCATCGCCAGGTGGAAACCGGCGCGGCTAGTATTGTAATATGCGCCTTGCAATTCATCGCGGTTGGCAAAGCCAATCGAGTGTACCAAAATATCAATTTCACCAAAATGCGCTTTGGCTTTTTGGGCTACCCGATCAATTGCGGCATCGTCGGCAACATCACAAGGTTCCACAAAAGAGACGCCCAACGACTCGGCCAGGGGCTGTACGCGGCGCTCCAACGCTTCTCCAGCGTAACTGAAACCCAACTCCGCGCCATGCTGGTGAAAAGCCTGGGCGATTCCCCAGGCAATTGAACGTTTATTCGCCATACCAAAAATCAGGGCTTTTTTGCCTTCTAGTAATTTCATCGAATCCTCCAATAAATAGATTGCGGTAGCTGCTTGGGCAAAAGCCCTTGCAGTGATATTTCCGAGAACAGGGTACGCGTATATAACCCCTAACTATGCTATAAAGTGACGCTTTGATGGCGATAAGCTGATTACGGAATTGAAAAACGAGTATCCTGTCGGATGGTCAACTGAAGACCTTCTTCCAGCATAGTGCGTGGCGAATAGCCTAATTTCTCGCCTGCCAATGATAAATCGGCGCACATGCGGTCTATCCCGGAGCTGGCGCGTGGATTATAGATAATCTCCGCCGAACTGCCAGTAATTTCCACGATCATGCGCGCTAAATCGCGCACAGTGGTTTCGGTGCCGCTGCCTACGTTGATCACTTCCCCGTCAATCGAAGGCGCGGTAGCCGCAGCAACCATCGCCCGAACAACATCATCGACATACACGTAGTCGCGGGTTTGTTCGCCACTGCTATGAATGATGATGCTCCCGTTTCGGACAGACTGTTTAATAAAATTTGGTATCACTGGCGGATGGGACGGAGGCAGATTTTGCCCGGGGCCATAGGCGTTGAATACGCGCAAGCTCACCGTTTCAATGCCCCAAAGTTCTCCAATCGTACGCACATATGTCTCAGATGAAAGCTTGCTGACCGCATAGGGCGAATCGGGAAAAGGTCTGACGGTTTCCTTGAGCGGCTGCCGCGCCTGTTTGCCATAAATAGCTCCTGACGAGATGAAAACCACCCGTCGCACACCAACATCGCGCATGGCCTCCATCAAACTGACTGTTCCCCCCACGTTCACTGTATTATATTCACGGGGGTAGAGAATCGATTCGGGGACGGAAACCCGCGCTGCAAGATGATAGACACAATCAACATTTTGTAATAATGTCCAGAGCTTGGGGCGATCACTGACATCGCCGCGTGTAAAGTGGACGCTTTTATCAATTGCCTGTGGATCGCCCGTTGAAAGATCATCCAGGCCGCGCACCTGATGTCCATCACGGACCAGGCTGTTGGCCAGGGAGGCACCTAAGAATCCGGCTGCGCCGGTGATTAGAAAATTCATTCAATGTCCTCAGATCGTTGAGAAAACATCTGCATCTACAGACTTCACTGCAAAAAACGCCCGAAGGGAGGTTCCGCCGGAATATATGGAAGTAGTAGCTTCGCTACTACTTCCATATATTCCGGCAGGCTTCTCGCTTAATAGCTTTTTGCAGCAGAGCCATTGACTAGAACATACGTTCTGTTATAATCAGCACATAAGAAGGCGCTCCAAACCGATTCAATAGCTGGAGCGCCTGAGGCCCTATCCACATTTATAGGTGGTGGACAGGATATGTTTATTATACCAAAGGGAATCTCAGATTATCCAACGCTTTTAATATGCCTGTTTTTTCTCACCGGCATTGCAGCATACACTCAATTTGTGCGAGGGTATGCTCTTTTGGCAGTTGTTAAAATTATTTCTGCCTAAAGGATATTGCATCAGGAGCTAACTTAATTGGTTAGCTCCTTTTTTTTGCCGTCGGATCAGGCTGCCAATAAAATACGGTGGAAAAATGAGAAATTCTCGTATGGAAAATATGCTCCTGCACGCTACCACACCATAAAAGGAGTTATTCCAATGACGAAAGTGATTATTATCCAAGGTGGCAGTCTGGACTCTTATTACGAGCAGACGCTGAATTATTTGCATCAAAAGTATCATACCTATCCATCGAATTTACTGGATTTACATGTCGATCCAGATGTGATGGCAGAGGTAGGTATGTACGAGCGCCTGGCACGTGACACTGCTGCTGAAGCGCCAATCGATACCAGCTTGCCGCCGGGAAAAATTGTATTATAAGCTAACAAAAACTCAGAATTCCAATCCAAGACTGGACGAAAAGCAAGATGCTTCGTCCAGTCTTGGATTCAGCGAATATTTGTGGCTCCACTAGAAAAAATCTACAAAAATCTATATTGTCCATCCGCGCAGGTTTTGATAGATTCTAGTAGCTCTATACCAAATATATGTTGTGCCTCGATAATACGATTTCGCGGAGAAATTATTCCACAAGAAGGAAAGGTATGTTACGAAAACAAATCCAGCTTGGCCTGCTGCATGTAGCCGTTACAATCACATTGTTGCCTATCAACAGTACGCTAAACCGGGTTATGATTAAGGAACTAGCTATTTCGGCAACCTTGGTAGCCATATTGGCATCGTTACCTTATATCATCTCCCCAATTCAAGTTTATATTGGTGCGTATTCTGACAAAAAACATCTCTTTGGCTTTCGCCGGACTCCAGCCATCCTCCTGGGGCTAATATTATGTGTGCTGGGGGTGGTACTCTCGCCAGCGACCGCGTTTTCAATGGCAGAAAATCTCGGCCAAGGCATTCTCATGGGGATTCTATCCTTCGGGGCCTGGGGGATGGGCTACAATCTGGCCGCGGTTTCGTATCTTTCTTTGGCATCCGAACTTTCCGGAGAGAAAGGCCGCGGAAAAACCATTGCGATTATGTGGTTCATGATGATCGTGAGCATTATCCTGACCTCCATCATTCTAAGTAATATGGTTGATCCTTACACCCCCCAGGCATTGGTGCGCGCATTTCGTTGGGTGGGATTTGTAGCCCTGTTGATTGGCCTGGTCGGGTTGATCCGCCTCGAGCAGCGGGATCACTACCGGGCATCGAATGAAGAACGTTATTCCTGGGGTCTAATGACACGCACGATCCTCAGCAATCCCCAGGCCAGCCGTTTTTTCTGGTATCTCATCCTCTTGCTAACAGCCATCCTCGGGCAAGATATTTTATTGGAACCCTTCGCCGGGGAGGCTTTCGGAATGAGCGTCACGGAAACCACCCGTATCACTTCGATCTGGGGCGTGTTTGCACTTATCGCCCTGTTGCTCACTGGCTGGCTGGAATCTCGCCTGCCAAAAAAAACAATCGCCGCTTTCGGAGGCTGGATCATCCTGACGGGGTTCGTTCTGATCACAATCAGCGGGATTTTATTACAGAGTAGTGTTTTTTATATCGGATTAATATTGCTTGGCGCAGGGACCGGCATTTCAACGGTTTCGAATCTTTCCCTGATGCTGGATATGACCGTGGAGGGACAGGTGGGATTATTTATTGGCGCATGGGGTATGGCGAATGCCATCTCGCGGCTGACCGGCTCGCTATTGGGCGGGGCGTTGCGGGATGTAACACGCCTGCTCACAAACCAGCCTGTTTTAGGGTATTTGCTGGTCTTTGGCCTGATGGCGCTGATGGTGCTGGTAACGCTAATGATGCTCACGCGCATCAATGTAGCGGATTTTCAAAAACAAGCTCAATCATTACCTGTTATCGAAAGAGCGGTCTTGGCTGGGGACGCATAAAGTTTCGTTTTGGAGAAGATACTATGTCATCTGAGTGGTTGAGTTTAAGTGAGATGGCCGAAGAATTAGGCGTGCATCCCAGTACGATCCGCAATTGGGCTGATCATGGGCGCATCCCTGTGCATCGCACCCCTGGCGGACACCGCCGCTTTCGCCGTGATGAAGTGATGCTTTGGCAGCAGGCCGATCAGGCAAGTACGGCATCAGAAGCCCAATTGGTGATTAAAAATGCGCTCACACGCACTCGTTTTCAGATCAGTGAGGGCGCGCTTACCAATCAATCCTGGTACAAAAAACTCGACATTGACGCTCGTCAGCAATACCGTCAGAGCGGGCGTTCGCTACTACAAGCCCTGAATGCGTATCTTTCCTCCGAGAGTGGCAGCAGCGCCGATGCCGAAGCCCGCGCTCTGGGCTATGAATACGCAATCCGCGCCCGCCGCTACAACCTCAATATTATGGAAGCTACGCAAGCCTTCTTGTTTTTTCGTTCAACATTACTGGATGCTATGTACGGTGTCTACGAAGCGGCCTCGGTGCAGTCTCCACTTGTGTGGAGCAATCTCTTTCGCCGCATTACGGCTTTTACCGACAGCGTGATGCTCACCATCATGGAGACTTTTACCGCCTTCGACCGCTAAAAAGTTCTCAGGGATTTTTCAAACTGCGCGCCTGTTTTTAGCTCGATTGTGCTAAAATGGACGCGTTTGTGTTTAACAAGAACATTTTTTACTACCACAGGCGAGATATACCTGCACAACTCGTTGAAAATCCGAAATAACTACCCCGCATTACCAACCCAAATACTATGACATTATCTGTAATCCGCGTTGTGGGCGCACGCGTTCACAATCTTAAAAATATCAGCTTGGATATTCCCCGCGACAAACTGGTTGTCATTACCGGTTTGTCGGGGTCTGGTAAATCATCACTGGCTTTTGATACCATCTTCGCCGAGGGGCAGCGCCGCTATGTCGAATCGCTTTCTTCGTATGCCAGACAATTCCTCGGGCAGATGGATAAACCCGATGTAGATTATATCGAAGGGCTATCCCCCGCGGTTTCAATTGACCAACGCGCCACTTCGCACAATCCGCGCTCCACAGTGGGGACCGTCACCGAGATTTACGATTATCTGCGATTGCTTTTCGCCCGCGCCGGTATCCCCCATTGTCCGCAGTGTGGACGGGAAGTCGCCCGCCAATCGGCGCAGGAAATCGTCGAGGCGGTGGAACAACTCCCGGAGGGGAGTCGGCTGCTCATCCTTGCCCCAATGGTAAGTGGACGCAAAGGGACGCATCAGGCCGTTTTAGATGAGATTCAAAAATCTGGCTTCGTGCGCGTGCGCGTGAATGGGCAGGTTCACAGCCTGGATGAAGACATCCAGATGGACCGCTACAAAATCCATCACATTGAAGCCGTGGTAGACCGCGTAGTAATTCGACACTATGAAGACGATGAAGAAATGCAGAATTTCCGCTCGCGGTTAACCGACTCGGTGGAGACAGCCCTGCAATTTGGAGATGGTCATTTAATTGTGCAGGATACAACCCCTCACCCCTCACCCAGTGGGAGAGGGGTGGGGGGTGAGGGGCGTGATTTACGCTACTCTGAACATTTGGCCTGCGCGCATTGCGGCATCAGCCTGCCCGCTATCGAGCCGCGCACCTTCTCGTTCAATACCCCCCACGGAGCATGTCCCGATTGTCAGGGCATTGGCACGCGCATGAATATTGACCCCGATTTGCTCATCACAGATAAATCGCGTTCGATAAATCACGGCGCGATCCATGCAGGTGAATGGCGCGGTGAGCGCGAAGTCGGCGGTTATTATTGGTCTACACTGGTAGGCGCGGCAGAAGCCAACGGGATTGATCTCGATGCGCCCGTCAGTTCACTCGCGGACGAGCAACTCGGCATTATACTTTACGGCACACGCGGTGAAGAGATAACCGTGAATTACAAACGCCAGCGCGACGGCAAGGTATTCACCTTCCAGCGCGAATACGAGGGCGTGATCCCCAACCTGGAGCGGCGTTTCCGCGAAACAACCTCCGAGGCAATGCGCGAGCGCATCATGGAATATATGAACGACCGCCCCTGCTCCACCTGCAACGGAGCGCGGCTTCGCCCGGAAGCGCTGGCCGTAACCCTGGCCGAGATCAATATTCTCGATGTCACCGAATGGCCGGTACGGCGTGCGCTGGATTGGGTGCTAGAACTCAAAGAGCAAGATACGATCCTGAACCAACGGCAAAAGATTATTGCCTCGCGCGTGCTGCGCGAACTCGAAGACCGGCTGGGATTTTTGGTCGCGGTGGGGCTGGACTACCTGACGCTCAGCCGCAAGGCTGCCACGCTTTCGGGCGGCGAGGCCCAGCGCATCCGCCTGGCAACACAGATTGGCTCGCGCCTGATGGGCGTGCTTTATGTACTCGATGAACCCTCCATCGGCCTGCACCCGCGTGATAATGCCCGCTTGCTGAAAACCCTGGAAGGCATGCGCGATCTGGGCAACACGGTGCTGGTTGTCGAGCACGATTCAGAAACAATTGAAACCGCCGACTGGGTTGTTGACCTCGGCCCCGGGGCAGGCGAACACGGCGGTGAAGTGATCTTTAACGGGCCATCTAAAGATGTACTCAATCATCCCACATCGCTTACCGGGGCCTATCTCTCCGGGCGTAAGCAAGTACCCATCCCTGTAGAACGCAGGCCGGGGAACGGCGAGATGATTCGGGTGATCGGAGCACAGGCGCATAACCTGAAGAATATCAGCGTAGATGTTCCACTTGGAAAATTAGTGTGCATCACGGGGGTTTCGGGGTCTGGAAAATCGACGCTGATGGTGGACGTACTCTACGCCGCGTTGGCGCGCCATTTGCACGGGGCGCGCTCCCAACCTGCAGCGCATGATTCTATCGAGGGGCTGGAACATATTGATAAGGTCATCAACATCGACCAATCCCCCATCGGGCGCACGCCGCGCTCCAACCCGGGGACGTACACTGGCATTTTCGATCATATTCGCGATCTATTTGCCGAACTACCTGAGAGTAAAATCCGCGGCTATGCCAAAGGACGTTTCTCATTTAATGTCCACGGCGGGCGCTGCGAGGCCTGTCAGGGTCAGGGTCAAATTCGCATTGAGATGCAATTTTTGCCCGATGTGTACGTGCCTTGCGATATTTGTCACGGTTCACGCTACAATCGCGAAACCTTGCAGGTGCGCTTCAAAGGACACTCCATCGCCGACGTGCTGGCAATGACGGTAGATACCGCCGCGGAAGTTTTTGAAAATCATCCCAATATGCTGCGACGGCTAAAAACGCTACAAGATGTCGGGTTGGGATATATTCGCATTGGGCAATCGTCGCCGACGTTATCGGGGGGCGAAGCACAACGAGTGAAGCTTTCGCGCGAGCTTTCCAAAATTTCCACCGGGCGCACGCTCTACGTACTGGATGAACCCTCCGTAGGGTTGCACGCAGCCGATGTGCACAAGCTCATTCAAGTGTTGCAGCGATTGGTAGAAGCCGGCAATACGGTGCTGATTATTGAGCACAATGCCGATATTATCAAAATCGCCGATCATATTATTGATTTAGGGCCGGAGGGCGGCGATGCCGGTGGCGAGATCATTGCCGAAGGAACGCCAGAAGATATTTGTGGCAATCCGGCTTCGTATACGGGGCAATTTTTACAAAAGTATGTGCGCTCGACGCACGACCGAGATTGTGTGTGATTTGGAAGTATGGGATGAGCTTACTAACTACTGGCCTATCCCACCCTGTTATAATAACGGCATCTGCAATGACTTAGGAGGATAAAAAACACCAATAATCACAAATGGATTTGGGCCGCGCATATGATTTGCTTTTGTAGTTCCAACAAATAAATATAAGTCCTTGTTGAGGAATTCATCACAATATTTCTTCTGAACAAGTTCGTTTGCAACAACTTCATCACCTTCTGTTTGAGCCAAACAATTCCAATAAAGAGCACCTATTTCCCAATCTTCTATCATCATTTTTCGGGGTGTATCATCACCTTCTGTCAAAAAACGGTAATAGTAACGATAAGGTAATTTGCGAACTATTTGGGCTTCTCGTTGAACTGTTGTTTGTTCAAACAACTTTAATTGCCGCAAACTGTTTCTCATACTCGCTTTCCACTCTCGATCATCCGGTTCAATTACAAAGTCAACTATTTCTTTAGGTTTAACTGTTGCAAGCGATTTCCAGACACCTGACGTTTTTGCAAGATTTATCAGTTCGTTCATGGAAACAAATACTTCATTGAGCGCAAATCTCTTTCTTTCAGCCCAATCCCTGTTTTTCCCTGTCGATATATTCCCCAGAGTTTGAATTGGTTCATCAACCCCTTTTATGGGACGGTAACTTTCTTGTCGGAAATCAGAACGGTTACGTTCAAGACCTAATTGAATCCAATCGTATTTTTTATATTGCTGCGCATAAGGAAGCGCGCGGAACTGGATTGGGTAAATTCGAATCCAGTTACCATTTTCGAGAAAACCAGCATTACATACCAACTCATCGTATTTTGCGGACGGAACTGGATACGTTTTCACAGCTACCAAAACACGCACATTAGGTAATATCTCTGGAAGATACATATTTCCTCCCTGAAAAATATCTTTATAAGTGGTTTATAGGATAAAAAGATACTAAATCTTGTTGTAAAACTTCAACAAGTTTTTGACGATGACACATCGTGTGGTCTGCTTCAAAACAAGTTAAAGCAATTCTTTTTTGCACTTGGGTAATAGTTTTAAGCATCTTCAAAGCACTTTTTTGCTCTGGCAGTATTTGCTTCTCATACAACTCAAAAAGCGTTTGGTAGGATGCAGGCCCATTCAAATCCTTTCGCAAATGAGATGCGATGCCTAAATCTGGCAAATGGTAATACTCCAACCCTGCTTTATTAACATAATTATTCAAAATTCTTTTTGAAAAACCAAATTTTCTTGAAATTGGGTTTTTACGAACATCAACAAGTGCAGTTACATTGTTTTCAATTAGCTTATTAAGATAAGCATCAATAGACATTCCCTCGTAGCCTATTGTCATTAAGACTGGCTCAATTCCAATTTGCCAGACTTCTGTTACACGTTCATATTCTTCGTTATCGAGGATCTGTGAAGCAATTTCGCTTTTCCGCGTATATTCAGGATATTCTCGATAAGCCGTTCGCACAAGTTCTTTTCCACGCAAATTTCTCGTTGTGGCTGCAAATATTTTTATAGCACGTCTATCTGAAGGTTTTAATTGGCTAAGACACGACTTCGTCTGTTGGGATATCTGAAATTTATCGACGGCCACAAGATAGCCTTTTTCAGTAAGTTTTCTTTTGTCATAATAAGAGATGAAACTAAATCCTCCATATTTGTATGGAAAAAAATCATAATGCGTCGATTTTGTTCTTTTACAATACAAAAAGAGCAGTTTTTCGAAATCTGTATTAGGCAGTGTTCCACCAAACACCTCAAGCAAAGAGAGTAGCACTTTCTGACGATAAAACATATATCTGCTCAACTTTCACAAAATTCGGAGTTTCCATTCAGCAGATATTATACCAAACAAGAAAGAACATTTGTTCACAGACTTAAGGTTTCACCCACTCCCATTCCGTCACACGGCCCGAAACGATTTCTACAACATGGCTCTGATAGCCCACACCGGGCAGGACGAAGCTGAGCTTGTATTCTCCCGGGGGCAGGTTGCCAACCGCGAAAGCCTCTCCCCACGGGGGTTGTAACCGCAAGCGTTTATCCACATACGTGTGCAAATCCATCGGGTTCACATCCACCTCCCCCAAGGGCTGAACCACCACATTTACATCTACCAGATCACCATTTTCGTCCAGAATGCGTCCGGCCAGTGCGCCGTTCTCTGTCTCCCCATCATCGTCGAACTGAATCAACCATAACTCCGGGTTACGAGCATTACTATGCTTATTCTCACCGTAGCGGACTTCAAAGTGTAATTCGCTGCCAGTGGTATGCCCGGTTGATCCTACCAGCCCCAGCGTCTCGCCCACATCAAGCTGTTGCCCAGACTCCACATCAACCTGCGAAAGATGGGCATACAGCGTATACACCGGCTGGGCGTACCCAGGCAACGAATGTTCCATCACAACAGCCAACCCATACAACTCCGGGAAGGGGCTAAACTGACCTTCTGCATCTGCCCCGGCATGCAGTACGCGCCCCGATGCGGCAGCCAAAACCGGCGTACCCGCCGAGTTGACAAAATCGACACCATTTTGGGCCAGTTGTTGATTTTGCGGCTGTCCAAAACGTTCATTTGGATCAATCGTATCACGCCCCGAGGGGCCAATCGGCAAGGAGATGGGAAAATCGGACTCACTCAATGCTGGTTCCTGCGCCCGAGGCGTTGGCGTCACATACAGGTATGGCTCTAAATACTGCGTAAGGTCATAGGGTATAACATCCATCACGACCTGCTGAAAATCGGCCGTGAGATTATTTTCGGGCAGTGTGCCAAAACCCCCGGTGGCAATAATCGTGGTTGTCGCCGAGGCCACGACCAACGAGCGAATCAAATTCGATTTTCTCTTGCGATTGGAGTATTCCACGGAGCCTATACCTTCGTGCCCGGGTTCAGAGCATAGACCGGCGCCAAACCAACTGTAATACCTTTAGCCTCCAAAGCTTGCACCAGTTTCAAACGCAAATCGCTGGCTTTATAAACTGTATCAGGCCATTTAGCGACATAGGTCCAAACTTCATAGAAATTTGTATCCGCGCCGATACCATCGAAAATCACCACTGGCCGGTAACTATCGCCATCCAAACGACCTTCAAATTGAGAAGCCGTTTCTTCAAGCACACGCAAAACAACCACACGGTCATGTATACCGCGTACGGGGATTCGTATTTTAATCCGATAACCGGAAACTCGCGAATGATTGATCAGCGTTCCATTGACGGCTTCTGAGTTTGGGATAATGATTTTGTCTTTATCAATGGTCAGCAGGCTGGTTGCGCTCATATTAATTTCGATGACTTTGCCAAAGTAATTTCCCAATGTGACATATTCATCAACATCATAATAACGCAAAAACATCAGCTTAACGCCCGAAACAATATCTGAAGCCAAACGTTCAGAGCCAATGGCAAACGCGCCCGTTACGGCTGTGACGATTACAACCAGCGCTCCGGCTGTGCCTGTCATCTCTATGATGATCTTGCCCGTCAGCAGGAAAAGACTCAAGCGTACCAGCCCAGAGATAAAATCTACCCAGGTGCCATTCATAAAGCGTGCAAGTAAATTTCGTACCACGCGGATCAATGCTAATTCAGAAATTATATAACCGGCAGCCGCGATCACAACTGCCAGACCTGCCATGCGAAAAAACTCAAAAACAGTTGAAGATAGTGTAGTTTCCATAGATACCTTTTTTCCAAATGAGAAGCGTAAAAGTAAGTATATTCTTACAAATATGACTTAGACGGTCGCATTACTATATATTACATGAATCTGTCTGTCAAGGGAGGTTGTCAAAAAAGAACAGTGGCTGGAGAACGATACTCCGGCCACTGTTCTTTTTTAGCTAGTTCTATTGCAATCGCGTAGAATTTTTACTCGTAGCGCAGCGCTTCGGTAACTTGCAGGCGGGCAGCGCGGTAAGCGGGCAGCAAGCTACTGACGATTGCCAATAGCACCAAGATGGGCAGCAACAGGCTGATCCAACCCCAATCAATCACGTATAAATCTGGCCCGGCGCCGATGGCGATACCCACCTGCCCGATAAATCGGACCAGCACAATCATCCCTAGAGTAACACCAAGCAGCAAGGCAATTAGCGCGATAGTTACAGCACCAATCACTACACTTCCCGCAATTTGGGCGGGGGTCAGTCCTATCGTTTTCTGGATTCCAAAATCGCGCACCCGTTCGCGAATACTCAAAAGACTGGTACTCATCAAGTTGGCAGCCGCCACAACCATCAGAATCACTGCTAAACTGGCGATCAAATTCGTCAACTGAACCACAGATGTCATGGGTTCCCTGGTCGTGACATTGACATTGATCAATCCATGAGAAACATCCAACCACTCTCGGCGAAGTTCCTCCGCCAATGTAATATCGTTCAAACGCAGGTAGTAATTCGTGGGTTGAGCATCGGAAACCGCCTGCTCTCGATACGTCTCCAAACTGGTAATAATCACTTTATTCAGGTTGAAGTTTTCCATATTCCGCCCTACAAGAGTCACTTGAATCGGTTCGCCATCTACTAGAATCTCAACAGTATCTCCAATCTGAGCGCCCATCAATTCAATAACCGCGTAACCCGCCACAGCTTCGCCCGGAGCGGCGATCATACGGCCTTCATTCATCGGGAAATCGAAATTCTGATAATTGCCCTGCAATAAGCGCACCGCCAAAGGCTGATCGCCATGCCCTGGAACCTGTCCGTAGACAAATGATTCTTCGTAAAAATCGACCACTTCAGGGTTGGACAGAATTCCATCGGCAATGATGGCATGAGGCACAAAGTTGCGCGCGATCTTCATATCGGCGGTGGTCCCGTTGAAGTAGTAGCGATTGTCGGCCAAAGAATCCGTAGTGCCCTGCGCGCCAACCGCTGTAATGGCTATCAGCACCGTCAACAGCAAACTGGAAATCGCCAGCGTTGCCCGTAGAGGTCGCGAAAAAGTATCTTTGACGCCCAGCACAATCACCGACGGAAAACGCAGCCATCCGGCTAACCGCCCCAACAAAGAAGCGCGCGGATGGCGGCTGCGGTACCCCACCGTAATCGCCTGCACTGCGTTGATGCGTCCGCCTTGCAAGGCGGGCAAGAGTGTTGCCAGGGCAACCGCCACTTCCACCAGGATCAGCACACCAATCAGCGGACCGGGGGTGTAGATATCGGGCGGCGTGGTGTTCAGATTTTCTGCCATCGTGCCTACCAAACCCGGTGCGAGGGCTAAACCAAAAACAACTCCCAAAGGCGCAGCGGCCAACCCAAGAGTCAGATGCTCGCCCAAAAAGAGCAGCGTAACCTGCCGCGGGGTAAAACCTACCGCCTTGAGCAGACCGATCTCGCGGTACTGGCTGAGTACCTGCCCGCCGATGGTGTTGAAGATAATCATGCCCACCGCGACCAATCCCAAAACGCTGAACAACCCCATAAACATAGCGTTGAGCGTATTGGCCAAAGCAGCATTCTCTTTGACATATTGCCATTCGATCACTGATTGCAGTTTGCCGGGTAACACATCAAAGGCCAAATCAGCAATTTCTTTGCTGGCTTCGGGGTCATTCAAACGCAGGCCAACCACCGAATACCAAGAATTCGAGTCGGGTTGTAAATTTTCCAGCGTGGACTGGCTGGTATAACCAACGCCTGGGGATGTGTCTTTGGTAATCTCGTTATACGGGAACCAGTGAGCCGTTACCGCCAGTCCAACCACCTTCAACGCCCGATTGCCATCTGCACCTAAAATCGTGACCACATCGCCCACTTGAAAAGCGTGGAACTTCGCCAGGCTGAAATCCAGCACGATTTCGTCGGGGTTGGCAGGCTCCAGCCAGCGGCCATCAGCCAACAGGGGATGCGCCACAGGAGGCGGTTCATTCATTGCATACAGAAAAAGCGGAACTTTCTCGTCGCCCAACACCAGGGGGTTTTCCGCCAGTGCCAGAATCACCCCACTGGTCTCGCTGACTGCCGGGTTTTGCGTCAATGGGCTGAAATCCAAATCATTCTGGTGGCTGACCACCCATACATGGGGGCCGTTGGTGGCTTCAAAGGTACGATCCCACGGCTCATCGGCGCTGCCCATCACCAAAAGGGAGACGGTCAACAACATCGCCGAGAGGGTCAGCACGCCTCCGATAAGCAAGAATTGAAGCTTGTTCGTGCGGATGTCAGCGCTCAGTTTGCGCCACATAGCAGTAAACATGGTCAGGCCTCCATATCGAGCATCTCGGTGAGCAAAGCCCGGGCATCGTGCTGCTCCCGGAGAATTGTCTCGCTGGTAATTTGCCCGTCTTTCATAAAGATCACCCGCTGGGCAATGCTGGCGACATTGGGATCATGCGTAACGATGAGGATGGTCTGCCCTTGCTGGTGAGTCTGGCGCAGCAGGCGCAGTACATCGAAGGCGGTTCTGCTATCCAGGTTGCCAGTGGGTTCATCGGCCAGCAGCACGGCGGGCTGATTGACCAGGGCGCGTGCCAGTGCAACCCGCTGACGCTCACCGCCGGAGAGTTGCGCGGGGATATGACGCGCTCTGTCTTTCATCCCCAAATCATGCAAAAGTCCATCTCGGCGCTGGCGTGCCTGACTCGCCGGTGATCCGGCCACCATCGCAGGTAGTTCGATATTGTCACCCACACTCATATTGCCAATCAGGTTAAAGGCCTGGAAGACAAAGCCAATCTGCTTGCGGCGCAAAATGGCGCGTCGGGCTTCGCTCATATTGTCAATTTGCTGCCCGGCCACCCAGACTTCCCCGGAGGTCGGGTTATCCAGGCCGCCCAGGATATGCAATAGGGTGGATTTACCGCTGCCACTTGGCCCCATCACCGCCACCAACTCCCCGACGCGGATATCTAAATCGACATCTCGCAGGGCCTGGACTTCGCCGCCGTTATGCTTATAGATTTTTGAAATTTTTTTGGTTTGCAAGAAGAACGTTGACATCGGGCTACTCCTGATTCAGATATACATCTTCACATAAATCCAGCCATTCCAGGTCGGCCTTGAGGTGTAGTACCGCCCCCTGGATAAGCAGCAACTTGGACGCGTCAGCAGAAATATCGGGCTGGAGCGCGAGCAGATTGAGATCGTGCAACGATTGAAGGTATTGGCGGCGCTGGTCGGCGATTAGCTGGTGTGTAGGCATGAAATCGGTCATCCCGGCGCTAACCAACTTAAGATAGAAATTATCGCGGAGGCGCGGACCGCTGAGCGGCTCGGCAAACCAGGCCAGCAATACCTGATGACCCGCGTCGGTCAATTCGTATACCTGTTTATTGGGTTTATTATCTTGTTCTACGGAGAATTTTTCCACCAACCCATCGCGCTCCAGGCGCGAGAGGGTGGTATAGATTTGCCCGGCATTCAGGGGCGGCAAAACATCTGCAAACAGATTATGGTAGGTTTGCAAAATATCATAGCCATGAGTGGGTTGGCGGGAAAGCAGAGAGAGAAAAAAATATTTCATACTTATATACTCGTTATCTAGATAACGAGTATATAAGTATGGGTGAAAATTGTCAAGTACCAGACCCCAATCAACGAATATTTGGCTGCGCGGCAGACAAGTTCGCTAGATGCGCGGCTCAGGCACTTTGATAAGCACAATAGTAGAAATCAAGAATAAAGCCGCGTAGATTCCAAAAATCACCATATAGCCAAGCCCTGGCAGTTGGGGGAAATGGATGGTGAAATAATCGGCGATGGGGCCGCCGATATAGGCGCCAACTGCGCCTGCGCCCGCACCGGCCAGATTGGAGATACCCAGGAATTTGCCAGCAGCTCTCTTGGGGACGATGTCGGTTCCCAATGCCCAACTCGTTGCAAAGAACATCCCAATGCCCGCGCCAACAATGCTGCCACCGATCATAATGACGTTCAGCGTCGGGGAAAGCAGCAAAATCACTGTACCTGCGGTTGCCAGAATCCCACTGAGGGCCACCAATCTTTTTCTGCCGACCTTATCGGCCAGCCAGCCGCTGGGGAGCGCGAAAACCAATATCAGCACCCCCACCACCAGTTTAAGTGTGGAGGCCGGTCCGGCAGCAGCATCCCCCTCGAGACCCAAGCGTCCCTGAAGAAAATAAACCGCAAATGCAGCCAGATTATTGGCGCCCACCAAAAACGCCAGTCGATTAATAACCCACCAGGTAAATGCCGGATTTGTACTCGCCGCTTGCCGCCCAATGCTGACCTGGATGCTCCCGTATACGCCAAAAAAAACCGCAATCAACATCCCGACCAGGCCAACCAGCCCCATCACAAACACTTGCGTGGAAAGCGCGGCGGCGGGATCAAACAGTTTACCAATATACTGCACAGTTTCACCCGACAACAAGATTATGACCAGAAACAACAGGGTCATGGCAGCTAACCGTCCAAAGGATTTCCACTCTAGCTGTGCCGGTTTTTCTGCCAAAGGTTGTTCACGCACAAACATGGTGATGCCCGCGGTGAGCAATAAAATTAGAACCACAACTGCGATACCGCCGAGCATATTGCCAACGGCAATCATGGGGCCAATCGTCAGTGCAATGATAATCACGGGCAGCAATTCCAGCACGGCTTTGATCCCGGAAAAGCGGCCGCGACGGTCTTCGGGAACCAGATCGGGGATAAGGCCCTGTTGCGCGCCATGCGAGAGATTGGAAGCGAGTTGCACCAGCACCACTGCTGTAAACAGGAACCAATAGCCTGGCGAGGCACTCATAGCAAAGAGGAAAATCACGTTGAGCAATGCGCCAGCGAGAATATAGGGTCGCCGCCGACCCCATTTGGACATATTGCGATCCGAGAGCATTCCGGCGAGAGCCTGCACCAATAAGGCTGTCATCAGGGAATAAAGGCGCATATTGCCATAGTAGGTTCCCTGCTGCTCCTGGCTGATAAAGCGCTGCACCAGCAAAGGCTGGATCAGACCGTTGGCCTGGGATACAGCCATAATGCCGAGCCAATAAATATTGATGGTGATGTAGTCGTGCCAACGGATAGGGCGATTCATTACAAACTCCTCAATAACAAGACACTATGGGTTCATTAAGGAACTGACGGGATATTCCCAAAGAGCCACACTCGGCTGCGCCTCAGGGTGACGGATGATGCTTTCAACAAGGCGCTCACCAACACAAAGCTATTCGTTTAGCGACAAGCCCCCAACTGGTCTTACGTAGTTATGCTTTCCTTGCGTTCAGAAAAAAAGCATCGTCCCCCGCTAAATGGCTTTCTAACGGCGCAGCATCCAGCGCCATAACGCGACTATTGGCAAAGAAAGGAAAATCGAAACTAGTGACATCGCCAGCGTGTTTCCCCGGAATGGGCATCAGGCGGGCGGTGAGGGGTTTGTTCAGGCGTTGGGCCAGTGCCGCCAAATCGAGCAGCACCGGGGCAAGTTGAGCGGCTGTGGTGTCGCCGGGCAAAGGGATCGTATCCAGGCCGGTGCCGCAAACTGCCGAGTAAAGCAGCATATCTTTCAGCGTCAGCACGCCCTGTTCGGCGCGGGCCGCCAGGGTAAAGTCTTCCAGCACGGGCAGCATCAGGCCGCTGAACCCGGCGCGCGCGAACTTCGCTTTGTCGATGGTATCGGCAATAATCGCTGCGGCGGCCAGTGAACCATGCAACCCTACCGCCGGGACCCCCAGACGCTCGAAGGCTGTCCCCAAGGAGAGGGCTTCTTCGGGGTAAGGGGCAAGGGAAAAATCAATGCCGCCAAATACTGGCGTTGGAATGTTGGCAGGTTGGAAAATTGCCAGATTTTTAGCAACTTGTGTGAGGTTTTGAGCGTGGATTTCAATAGCAGAGATCAGGTTTTGGCGGGCATCGGCGAGATTGGCAGCCTGGGAGAAAGCTTCGACAGCCAGATCGGCAGATTCGAGGGCCAGAGCGAAGGCAGGCGCGTCACCGACATGATAGGCCGCCGGGAAGAAGGGCGCGCCGGGCGGCACATTTGCCAGAGCGGCAAAGTACAAATTCGCAAATCCGTTGGGGTCTTGGGGAGCCAGGCGCTCGATAATCTCGGCGCAGGCGCGCACAGCAGGCAGCGAAACGCCAACTTGCGGCGAACTCATCAACGCCGACGCGAAAATATTCTCGGTGGCTGCCAACACTTCAGGGATCAGGGCGTAGGCACGCAAATCATCAGGCTGCGCCGGGCCAATGGCGATATAGTCAAAACCCAGGAGCACGGCGGCGCGCTCCAATTGCTGTGCAAATTCAACCACTTTATCCACAACCAGTGAGGGCACCAATTCGGGAAAGGGTACCGTTGCCAGACGTGCGGTTTGCACTTCGTAGCCGGCATTGGCGAAAGCCTGCCGCGCGGCGCCAACAAAATTTCCTGCCTGAGTTATTGAATTATCATCCAGCGGCCAGTGGGGATTGCAAAAAAATGTAATCGAGCGGATTTTCATTTTGACTGGGATTCGTCAAGCGCGTTGACGGGCAACTTCGAAGAGCAGGATCGCTCCGGCGATGGCGGCATTGAGCGACTCGACGCGGCCCGGCATGGGGATGTGTACCGGCTGCGGGTTCACCGCCCAGGCCTGATCGCTGGCCCCGTGCGCCTCGCCTCCCAAAATCAGCCCCAGTGGACGCTCAAACGCGGCCCCAGTGTAGGGCTGTCCCTCCGCGGAGTCGGCTAGAAACAAGGTGAGGTCTAACGAAGCAGCGCGTTTTTGGACATCTTCCCAGGACACGGTTTCGATTGGCAGACGAAAATGTGCACCCATTGCCGCGCGTACTACTTTTGGCGAGTAGGCGTCCACAACCCCTGGGTGCAGCCACACGGCATCGGTTCCGGCTGCCAGCGCCGTGCGCAGCAAGGTTCCCATATTGCCAGGGTCGCGCACACCATCCAGAATCAAAATAAAATCAGCATCGATAGGGGCAGGCAGAGATTTCAGCGACAAAACGGCCAAAATTCCCTGGGGAGTCTGTGTATCGCTGGCGTGCTGCATAACTCCAGGGCTAACCGGAATTATTTCCACGCCGCGCTGCTGATAGGTGGTAATAATGTCATCACCGCGCTCATCTAATCCGGGAGTATAGAGTACGTATTGGGTCTGCCACTCTGCTGCAATTGCCTCTTCCACGAGGCGCACACCTTCAATAACGAAGGCGCCCGCTTCGCGGCGACTGCGCGCCCGCGCTTGTAAGGCTCGAATTTGTTTGATTTTGGGATTCGTGGTTGAAGTGAGCATGGAGGAGATTGTAGCATCCCGAAACGGTTAATACAAGAACCCCGGCGCTCAAGGAGACACCGGGGTTCAAAATATCTGTGAAGGGGGACTATAGTGCGGCTTTGACCTGCTCGATAACCGCGGCAAAAGCCTGGGGGTCGCGCACAGCGAGGTCGGCCAACATTTTACGGTTGATGGTGATATTGGCTTTTTTCATACCGTGGATCAGACGGCTGTACGAAAGGCCATTCAGGCGCGAAGCGGCGTTAATACGCGCAATCCACAGACGGCGTAGATCGCGTTTGCGATTGCGGCGGTCGCGGTAAGAATACCAAAGGCTTTTTAGCCGGGCTTCATTAGCGCGCCGGAAAAGGCGGCTGCGAGTCCCAAATTGGCCTTTGGTCTGTTTGATGACTTTTTTATGTCGTCTTCGACGGGTATATCCAGTTTTTACACGAGCCATGTTAATTCTCCTGCGTACTCCAGAGCGTCGGCAGCTTTTTCTTGCTGCCCGTTATAACACTCAACAGCCGCGTTTATCGATTATTTATTGGTTTGACCGGTGCGAGCATTCGGGTTAGCCTTATATTTACTCAGATAAGGGGCCAAGCGGCGAACGCGCTGTGCAAGTTTTTTGCCTTTTACAGGCTGCATGCGGGTAAATTGTGCTTTGGTGCGTTTCGACTTTCGCCGACGCAAATGGCTCTTGCCACCTTTGGTGCGCACGAGTTTACCAGAACCAGTGACCCGGAAGCGTTTTGAGGTTGCTTTATGGGTCTTCAGCTTGTATTTCCCTTTTTTGGGTTTTCTAGCCACAATTACACTCCTCTCACAAAAACACCGCGGCGCAAGGTAATTTCGAGCTACCCGGCAGTTAACCGCGGATAATTTGTAAAATAATTTCGTTCTTGCTAATTATTGCGTATCGTTTTATTTCTTGTCGCTCTTCTCAGGAGCCAAAATCATAAGCATCGAGCGTCCTTCACGCGAAGGTTGGTACTCAACGATGCTCACGTCCGATAACTCTTCAGCAACTTCTTTCAAGGATTCCATTGCAATTTCGGGGTAATGAATTTCACGGCCTCGGAACTGTATGCGCACCTTAACTTTATTACCTTTTTCTAACCAGCGGCGAGCATCGCGAACCTTAAATTGCAAGTGATGCTCACTTGTCTTGGGGCGCAAGCGAATTTCTTTGACTTCAATCTTTGCCTGAGCCTTGCGTGCATCCCGCTCTTTTTTCTTTCGCTGATAGATGAACTTACCCAGGTCCATAATTCGGCACACGGGCGGTGTGGCATTGGGCGCCACCTCAACCAAATCGAGTTGCGCTTCCTCAGCCAAACGCTGGGCCTCACTCAGGGATACTACACCATGGTTCTCGCCATCTGCTCCGATCAAACGGACTTCGCGGGAGCGAATTCTATGATTGGCACGATAATCTGGATCGCTTATTGCTTACTTTCTCCTCTTCTCGGCATTTCGAGAATTGTAAACTGTGATAAGACGGGCTGCATCATACCAAAAGAACGGTAAATCGTCAACATTCCATTCGACGTCTCTCGGAAATTGCAACTCATTCTGTGCGCACAAAAATATGTATGGGAGAATTTGCACGGCAAGGAATCATCGGCGGTGTAGGTGAAGTTTCATCAAAGGCTTCGCTTTCCGCGAAACTTGTTGCGAAGCCGCCATATTGCCGCGCTTCAATCAGGATCACATCGGCTTCTTGGAGCCATGTTTCAGCCAGTTCCTCGCTCCACCAGCCGAAACGTTCCAACTCATCGGCATCGCCGGACAAGCGGTAGGAATAACCATCGTTGATCTGCGCGGGGTAAATCTGCGCTTCAGGGATATAGAGCAATGGCACCGCTGATAATCCACCCCACCAGTAAACTTTTGCACCCGCAGGCACAGCTTCGGCCAGGCGTGCTCCACCCGCTTCATAAGAAGCAATCACATCGCCACCGCAATCACGATCATAGGGTGTCAGGCCAACCAACAGAGTTATAAGTGTGCCCACAAACAGAAACGCTATCATGCTTGTCGCAGCCGGAGAAACTACTTCATTTTTCCAAACCATTCGCCCCAATTTTTCACTGTAACGTAAAATCAGCCAGCCAAATAGCAATCCAATTGCGACAAAGCCAGCCGCCCGCAAAATATCAGTCGCATATTCCACAACCTGAGTTTCGCTCAAAGCAAATTTGTTGGCAAAATAGCTCCACAATTCGGTCGTCCCGGTCTGGATGCGGAAGGATTTGATGCGCGGCACATCCACATGCATGAGACGATTGACAAAGCGATTCGAGATCAATTTGCTGCCAAATATCGGGAGCAGCCCGTAGCTGATCCCTGCCGAGAGGCAAAAGATCAACCCCGCGGGGAGCCAGCGCATCCGTGCGCCGCGCCACGAAGATGCGGCCACAATGACCAGCAATACGCCCAAAATGGCAAAAAACGACATATAGGCATCCAGGCAATAGACGCAGTAATTTTTACCTAACGAAGCCCAAACATGGAAGGCCCACAAGATCATAAACAACGTCGCGAGGAAAACCGCCGCCCGCATCCGCCATTCAGATTTCCACTGACCCTTGCGCGGCCACAAAACCAAAGCAGTCAATGCGCCTGCGGTAGCAAAGTAGTGCAGTCGCATAGCTTGGGAGAAACTCAAAATACGATCGCTAAAACTCGTCTCAGGCTGCCAATTGGGAATCGCTTCGGGGCGCGCCCACGGTTCGAGAAACGGGAACAACCCCACAGGTAGCCAGGAGGCCCACATGTGTAGAATCCCCGGCCAAAAGAAGGCGTGTCCACCCACAAAGGTCAGCATCCCGACGACAAAACTCCACAGGCCAACCTGCCAACCGTTTTCCCACAGAATATAGAGAGTTAGCAGCGGCAACAGCGGAGCCATATTGATGCGTGTCAGCACCACCAACACAGCCAACGCTGTCCCCAAAAGCAATTGCCACAAACGGCGCTCATTGCCCAAGGTCAACGCCAGCACCCAAACCAGCATACAAGCCACCAGACCTTGCGAAGCCATCACACTGTAAACTTTAATCAACTGCACATTGAGCGCAAATAACCCCACTGCACTCGCCGCCCACCAGCGCCCGCCAATGCGCCGCGCCAATAGCCACACGCCTAGCAGCATCAACAGGCCCAAAACGACAGCAAAATAACGCCCAGTACGCAAGCCCGGCCCGAAAATATGCTGCACGATTCCCGGAATGAGAAACGAAAACGGCATGTGGTTGGTCCAAAAACCGTAATCCTGATAAGGCGTATAGCGTCCGATGGCGAAAAAATAGCCTTTAAGCAAATACGCACCTTCATCAAGAATCGATGCCTGGGTATGGGCATAAACCCAAATTTGCAGCGCGAAAAGCGCGGCCTCCAACCCTGCCAGCGTTTCAGCCAGCCTGGGTCTGGATGCCAAATACTTCAAGCGCGCTGACAGACTCATCTTAGAGTACCTCGCGGCCCAAATATTGCAAATCGGCATCGACCATCATTTGCACCAACTCGGCCAAGCCAACCCTCGGTTCCCAGCCAAGATTATTTTTGGCGTAAGCCGGATCGCCCACCAACAAATCCACTTCGGCAGGGCGATAGAAGCGCGGGTCTTGCACGACATAATCGCGGTAATCCAGCCCGACATGCGAAAAAGCGGCATCGCAGAATTCGCGCACTTCATGCGTCTCGCCAGTGCAAACTACGTAATCGTCGGGAGTGTCTTGTTGCAGCATCAGCCACATCGCTTCGACATAATCCCCGGCGAAGCCCCAGTCGCGGCGCGAGTCGAGATTACCCAGGCGCAGTTCATCGGCCAAGCCCAGTTTGATACGCGCAACTCCGTGGGTAATTTTTCGGGTGACAAATTCCAGGCCGCGCCGCGGGCTTTCGTGATTGAAGAGGATCCCCGAGCAGGCATACAGGTCATGCGACTCGCGATAGTTGACGGTGATCCAGTGCCCATAAACTTTGGCTACCCCATAGGGGCTGCGCGGATAGAAGGGCGTTGATTCTTTTTGAGGAACTTCGCGCACCTTGCCAAACATCTCGCTGGAAGAGGCTTGATAGAAACGCGCTTGTGGGTGCGCCAGACGGATAGCCTCCAACATGCGTGCTACACCCAGGGCGGTGACTTCACCGGTGAGCACGGGCTGATTCCAGGAGGTCGGCACAAAGGATTGCGCAGCTAGATTGTAGACTTCATCGGGACGATATTCTTCCATGATCGAGACCAGCGAACCCTGGTCGTGCAAATCGCCCTGAATGATCTCAATTTGATCCTGAATATGCTCAATGCGTCCAAACGTAACTGTGCTGGAGCGGCGCACCATCCCTAAAACACGGTAACCTTTTTTGAGCAAAAACTCTGCCAGATAGGAACCATCCTGGCCGGTAATTCCGGAAACTAATGCAGTTGGCATACAATACCTCTCTCAAGAATAAGGCGATTATTCTGCGAAGGCGCGAACCTGAGCAGTAACGTTATTTTATAATTCAACCATTGAATTATAGATGGCGTCAGACACAAGGTCAAGGTACTACTGAACGATGCAAGCGCGCCCAATCCCAAATCCAGTATAAGACCGCACTGGCAATTCCCAATCCAAAGGTTTTAAAAACATCGAGTACCACCCATTCGAGGAGGAGATAGCGGTGCAGATACCAGGGCAGGAACCAGGCCAGCACCAATCCAACGCCAACCAGCACACGGCGAAACCAGGGGTCAGGGTTCTGGCGCTGCTCCACCAGCAGCCAGGCCGCCAGAACAATCTGCATTCCGGCGAAAGCAGCCCGGTAACGGGGATTATCCCACTGGTCGCCACCGCTACGAAAGGATGCCGAGAGAATCACCATCCATGAGGCCAGACTCAGGGATAGAATCAGCCAGCGGCGGGGCTGGCGCAGAGCACGCAATGGGGCGTAAATCAGCAGCGGCAAGAGCAGAGTCCAGCCGAGGGCGCGCCAGATAGCAATCCCGCGCCACAGAGGGTTGCCACCTGCAATCAGAGCGGCGGGCAAGAAGGGCTGCACCACCCCATAGACCAAAATCACCCAAGTGTAAAACTCGTAAGGCACATTTTCAAAAAGTTTCGTCATCCAACCCGAAACCTGCGTGCTGGCAATTTTCTGCCACAGGCTTGTGCGTTCAATCCAGTATTGTATATAGGCCAACGGATTTTCAAACGAGGCATCTGCCAGACGCGCGCCAAAGAACCCTACTCCGGCAACGCCCAAAATCAGCAGCGCCCCCAGCGCAATCCACAAGCGCCGATCGCGCAGCCATTGGCCGCGCCACAAAGCCACCGCCAGCAGCAACAAGCTAAGTGTCAACATCATCGTAAATGCCGGAGACAGCGGAATACTGAGCAGCAGCGCGCCGACCACCCATAAACTATTGCGCCAATTGTGTTCCTGGCGCATGCGCGTCAGACTATACATTGTCGCGGCGGCGAGGGTAATGGTAAAGGCCTCGCGCATCTGCGAACTGCCGAGGAGCATGGCTTCAGGGTAGAAGGCCAGCATCCAGGCGGCCCACTTTGCCACGCGCTCACCCCACAGGCGATGAGCAAAGGCCCACACGAAGATCAATGAGAGCGATGACACCAGCGCTGCCAGCGCCACCATCATCAAGGGCTGATGCGCATCCCCACCCAGATAGCGATACACCACCGCGCTCAAAAAAAGCAAGCCGCCGTATTGGTCTACGGCGTCATAACGCTCTGTGAAAGCATCACCCAACGACTCATCGGATTGGGCCAATTCCCAGGCAGTGGTATCGCGCTCGTAGGCATCGGCCATGATATAACCGGCGACTTCCGAATCGCCGCCATAGCCCCAGGCAGGTAATGCTTGTTGCCAAAAAATACCCAACCCGAAGCGCAGGAGGATGCTAAGAATCGTCAGACGGATGAGCCAGGAGGGGAAGGTGGAAAATTTCATACAGGGTGGACAGGTTTGCAGGTTAAAGGTTTGCCAGAATGAGGGCGGCGCGGATGTTCCAGTCATATTGTTGGGCATCGCGGCGAGATTGTGTAGCCAATTTATCCCTGAGAGCAGGATCGGCAGCAAGTGCGCGCAGGGCTTCAGCCCAGACATTCACATCATCCGGGGGGAGCAGCAGGGCGTTGTTCTCGTTGAGAATTTCACGTAATACTGGCAAATCGCTGGAAAGGATGACGCGTCCACAGGCCAGATATTCGAAAAGTTTCATCGGGCTAAGGTAACGAGCAATATCGCCGCCAGAAGAGGCCGCCACACGCCGTTGATAGGGCATCAGCAGGGCATCACAAGCCGCCTGATAAAGCGGCAATTCTGCGTTGGGGACGAAACCGGTCAGGGTGAGATTGCCAAGTTCAGCGGCAGCATCACGCAGACGAGTCACGTCATCTTGAATGCCGCCAACCAACAGGAAATTAATCTCAGGCAGTTGTTTAGCCAGCTTGAGGAGCATCTCTCCGCCGCGTCCGGCGTAGAGATGCCCGGTATAACCCACTGTAAAGCGCTGTGGAAGTGAGAGTTGAGCGCGAGCATCGGGGGGGTCGAGCAGATCGGCGTAACGAGCCAGGTCTACGCCATCGGGAGCGATGAGCGTGAAGGGAGCCTCGGGCAGCGTTACGATTGCCTGGGTTATGGCTTCTCTCAGGGATTCAGTGATCACCACCAGGCGGCGCGCGCCATTTCCGCTCAGGAACCGGCGCAAAAGCCACGGGGCAAGCGTCCCACGCGGTAGATCGTGAATCTCGAAGATGGTATCCATCCCCAATGAACTGGCGATAGCCGCGGCCTGTGGCAAACGCGTGAAAATTAAATCAGCTTTCTGACGTCGGGCGTACTGCACAGCCTTGAAGCCGTAATCATAGCTGCGAAAGCGTGGATTGACGGGCAACCAATCCACGGCGAAACGCTGCTGCAAACCGTAGTGCTGCGCCAGATCATCCCATGATGCAGGTTGATGGTCGGCACGGTTCTGCGGCACAACCACCTGCACGGTATGCCCTAAGGCGGTGAATGCTTGCGCCATTTTCATCGTCTGAATGGTATTGGCGCGACGAGATGGTAAATAGGTGGGGGCGATGAGTACGATTTTCATGAAGCCCTCACCCCCTGGCCCCCTCTCCCAAAAACAGGAGAGGGGGAGGATGCTCGTTGCATACATAACCGGCTCCCCTCTCCCCAAATTGGGAGAGGGGGTGAGGGCCGCCAACAACTCATCATGCCGCCCTTTGAGGGCGCGTGCGCAAATCGGCGAAGACGCGCAGCACCGCCGCCCCGTTGGTGAACACATAGTAGGCAATCAGCAAACCGGCGAAGGCCAGGGCGCCAAAGCGTTCAGCCAGCCAGAAAATGGTGGTCACTTTTAAGATCATGCCAATAGTATTAATCACCGTGGGAAAAACCGGGCGAGACAACGAAAGCAGCGCGACACGGTTCCAATAGAAAATATTAACAAATGTGAAGCCCAATGCCAGCACCACCAGCGCCGGATAGGCGGGCAGGTATTGCGCGCCGTAGCTAATTTCAAGAATCCACTTACCAAAAACGATCAAACCCAGTGTCACCGGGATCGAGTAAATCGCAGCCAGACGCGATCCCTGGCGCAGTACGTAGCGCACATTTTCCCAATTGCGACGGGCAATCTCACGCGCCAGTTCCGGGTAAGTGGCTTTGGGTAACGGACTGACGGGGAGTTGGAGCAGATTGGTGATTGCCAGAGCAGTTTTATAAAATCCTGCCTGCGTCGGGCCTAAAAAGGCCGAAACCCACAGCACTTCGCTATCTTTGGCGATCAGACTGACGGTGCTGCTCAGATTGGTGCTGAAGGCAAAGGTCAGTAAACTACGCCGCTCGGATTTAAGTATACCCAATGGCGTGCGCCACCACGCCGAACCCCAATTACGGCTAGCTTCAAACAACGCGGCGGTACTGATAGAAAGCGAGTAAGCGATCTTACCGATCATATAGGCAATAATTACCGCAGCAAGATCACCTTTGGCAATGAAGATGCCAAGAATCAAAACCAGCGTTATAGCGCTTTGGGCAACGGTAGCGGCGGCAATGATACGAAAACGATCGAAGATTTGCAGTAACCCGCTGGCGGTCTCGAAGATAAAATTGGCAAAGATGATTAGGCCATAGAGTTGAAACCAGCGCGCCAGATTGGCATCCTGGGCGAAATACTGCGCCCCGAGGGGTGCCAACCCCCAGATGAGCGCCAGCGCAATCAGCGAACCGCTGATCTCGAGGAGGGTTGCCATTTTGAAGACTGCCGCCGCCCGAGGGAGGTCGCCATCTTCCTGATACTTCCCCACATAGCGCACAACCAACTCGTTCATACGGAAGGACGCAAAGCGGTTGGCTACACTGGTAAATTGCGTGATAGCCCCCAGAATACCGAAATTCGCCGGACCCAGCAAGCGGGCGGCAAAGATGCTCTGAAAAACGCTCATTCCGGCAGAAAGTCCGGTAGCACTGAGCAAATAGCCGGCATTTTTAATAATCCGGCTGAGAAGTTCGTTTTCGAGCAAACGGGAGGTGATGTTGGAGATTTTGGTGGGCATGGGAATAAAGACGAAGGACGGAAGACTGGGCGAGTTAAAACTCGGTCACCCGTCGTCCGTCTTCCGTCAATCAGTATCGATTTCGCGCGCCCACTCGCGATTTTCGTTGTACCATTCGATCAGGCGAGCAATGCCCTCGCGCAATGAAACCTGCGGCTCCCAACCGAGCAATTGACCGGCCTTGCTGACATCTGCCCGATTCGCCAGCGCATCGGCGGGGTGCAGGGGGTGATAAGTAATCTGCGCTTCGCGGCCAATCATTTCTTCCATAATGGCAATCAGGGCGTTGATAGTGATATTCTCATGTCCGCCCAGGTTGATAATCTCGTAGCCCACCGGTTTGAGCGCCTGGATCGTGCCGCGGGCGATATCATCTACATAAGTGAAACCGCGCGATTGTTCGCCATCGCCGTTGACGCGCAAAGGAATGCCCTCGCTGATCCACTTGGCAAAACGAAACATAGACATATCCGGGCGGCCTGCCGGACCATAGACGGTGAAATAGCGCACGATGGAGACATCCAACCCATTGAGGTAATGGTAGGCGTGTGCCATCGCTTCGGCGCCTTTTTTACTGGCGGCATAGGCCTGTAAGGGGAGGTCGCTAGAAGCGGTTTCCGGGGTGGGCAGGGGTGCTTCACCGCCATAGATACTGGATGTAGATGCCAAAATAAATTTGGGCACTCCGGTGCGATTGCACAATTCCAGCAAGTTGAGCGTGCCGGTCATATTCGTATCAACATACACCCAGGGATCTTCGACGCTAGCGCGCACACCGGCGCGGGCAGCCAGGTTAATCACCGCATCAAACGTTGGAATATTGGGACGAGTGAGCGTTTCCAGAATTTGCTTGTCGGAAATATCAAGATGAATAAACTGAAAACTTTTTTTGCCCTGAAGACACTCTAGTCGATAATCCTTCATACGCACATCGTAGGCGTCGTTCAAATTGTCCACACCGACGACGGTATGCCCGGCATCGAGCAGCATTTCGGCAACGCGGGAGGCAATAAAACCGGCAACTCCGGTGATGAGATAGTTATTTGGCATACAGGTTCCTATGTTAAGACAAAGGACGGGAGACAGAAAACCGGGCATCCTTCGACACGCTCAGGATAGAGGCAGTCTTCCGTCCCCGTCATCCGTCTATATAATCTACAAACGAAAAACTTTAGGATTACCACGCGCCGCACTGCCCAGAGCGTTGCGAGTATCGACAATACATTTGGCGGTTTCCAAAATCTCAGCATATACGTAGTCGCTGTGATTGGTGATAATCACGACACAATCGGCCGCTTTCACTGCGGACATCAAATCGGGGACACTTTGAAGTTCAAACTCTTCTTCTTTGATGGACGGGATATATGGATCGTGGAAACTGACTTCAGCGCCGCTCTGCTCTAACAGGCCGATCACATCCAGCGCCGGAGATTCACGCAGATCGTCAATATCGGGCTTGTAGGCCACACCCAGAACCAGGATTTTGCTGCCATTTAACGATTTTCTCTGCTCGTTGAGGGCATCTTGAACCTTGCGTGTCACATAACGCGGCATCCCCAGGTTGATCTCGGAGGCCAGTTCGATGAAACGGGCAGTGTAGTTCAATGAGCGCAACTTCCAAGAGAGATAGAGTGGATCAATGGGAATGCAGTGGCCGCCCAGACCCGGCCCGGGGGTGAATTTCATAAAACCAAAGGGCTTGGTCGCCGCAGCGTCAATCACTTCCCAGACATCAATGCCAAGACGATCACACATCACGGCCATTTCGTTGACCAGGCCGATGTTAATCATGCGGAAGGTGTTTTCGAGCAGCTTCGCCATCTCGGCAACTTCGGAGGATGTGACGGAGACAACGGTCTCCAGCGCGCCGCGGTACCAGGTGGCCGAAACTTCGGAACAAGCCTCGGTGATACCACCGATCACCTTAGGGGTGTTGATGGTCGTCCAGTCTTCTCGACCAGGGTCCACTCGTTCGGGCGAAAATGCCAGGAAGAAGTCTTCCCCAACGACCAAATCGGTATCATCTCCCAACTGTGGCAACAGAATTTCACGCGTGGTGCCAGGGTAGGTGGTCGATTCGAGTACCACAACCATGCCAGGGTGCATGTATTTGGCAAGCTCCGTAGTCACGGAGAGAATAAACGAGAGATCAGGGTCACCGGTTTTGCGCAATGGCGTGGGCACACATATGCTGACGGCATCGGCTTCGGTGAGCGCGGCGAAATCGGTGGTGGCTTCAAGCCTGCCCATTTTTACGAGTTGAGCAACCAATTCAGTGGGCACATCTTGAATATAGCTCTCGCCTTGTTTGAGCTTCTCAATTTTGCGCTCATCGGGATCAATACCAATCACATTGAATCCGGCTTCCGCAAACACGGTGGCAAAAGGCAGGCCAACATAGCCCAAACCTAATACAGCAATTTTTGCGGTTTTGTTCTCAAGTTTTTCAATCAGTTGGTTTTTGGTATCCATTTGTCTTTCCTAGCCCGGCAATGCCGGAACAAACGTTTTTTACCACGAAGAACACTAAGACACACATAAATCTTCGCGCATCTTAGTGTCCTTCGTGGTTTAGATTTTTTTGAAGCCCAATTAAACCACACAGTGCATCATCCGGGGAGCGGTTCGCCGTGATGGAGATAGATGGGGGATAGCATGGCGAGATCGTCCGCTGCGGCGGATTGCAAGCGCCCCCAGGCAAGTTCTGCTAATACAGCCGGTCGGCGCATAGATTGCGCGGGGGAGGCCAACCGGGCATTCTCATTCTCGAGGGGGAAACGCCCCCGTAAATCGGCGCTTAACTCACCGGCCACGCGCGTGGGCTGGTCAAATATCGCCACAAACTCATCAATGGTCAAATTCTCCAGCCGGCCTGTAGGTTGATACTTCCCAGCCTCGGCCTGATACCAACCCACAGCCATGCGCTTGCGTCCAGCTTCGATCACAGCGGCAAACTCCGACTCTACCACTGGCTGAGCGGCAGCCATAACGTCGAAAGAAGGCACACCAGTCACCGGGATATGCAGGCTGAGTGCCAGCCCTTTGGCAAAAGCCAGACCAATACGCAAGGCAGTAAAAGACCCTGGCCCCAGCGCCACACCTACGGCTTGCAAATCCTGGCGGTTTGTTTTGGTCTTCGAGAGCAAATCCAGCACTGCGGGAGCAAGTTCTACCGTGTGATAACTTCGGCTGACCCAGGCTATTTCGCCGATTACGCTGGCGCCATCATAAAGCGCAATTCCCACCATGCGCGTAGAAGTATCGATTGCCAATAACATCAGGCCACTCCAAAAACTTGATTGCGAAAACGGCGCAGCAATTTCTGGCAATGCTCACCGTGCGCCGAAAAGACCAATTGCCGTCGAGTTTCATCCAGCCACTCAAGCTCTACCCAAATACGCTCTTCAGGCAGCACTGCTTCGATACGGTCGGCCCATTCAATCACCAGCGGACCTTCTTCGAACATACTCTCTAAATCCAGGTCAACCGCATCCGACGCGCCGCGCAGCCGATAAGCATCAAGATGGTAGAAGCGCAGCTCATCCGGGCGGCGGTACATATTTACCAATACAAAAGTCGGGCTGGAAACCGGGTCTGATGAACCCCACCCGGAGGCGATGCCCTGCATCATGGTGGTTTTCCCGGCACCCAAGTCGCCGACCAGTCCAACAACGTCGCCGGGCTGCAATAATGCGCCCAAACGCATACCTACGCGCCGCGTCTGCTCGGGGCTGCGGCTGATGAGTTCAAAAGAGTGTGGAGAAAAGACAGGGGGCATGGCGTTTTGATTATAAACGGATTTCGAGATTGCGTCAGGACGTCAAGACGTCTAAACGTCCTGACGGTCAAACGTTATTTAATGTCCAACTTTGCCAGCGACGCGACCACGCGTTTCAGACCAACATTCTCGAAGAAAATATCTACAATTTCTTCATGATCTTCGATCTTGCTGTTGAGCACCATGCCATCACCCCAGGCGGCATGATTCACGTTCATGCCTGGATGATATTGTTGCTCAACGCTTTCCATCTCTTCGGTATCGTCCCATCGCTCCGGTCGAAATATCGCGCCATAGTTTGAGTTCTGACGGGAGGGGGCGCCGCTGACCAGCTCCAGAGGAATATCTTCCAGATAACGGGAAGGGTCGGCTGATTCCATATAGCCGTAGTTAAAACGGTTGAGGGCGTAGAGCAAATACAATTGGTCTTCGGCGCGAGTGATACCCACATACAACAAACGGCGTTCCTCATGCATCGCTTCGGGGTCTTCAAAAGAGCGGATGTGCGGCAACGTGCCATCATTCAGACCAACGATGAAAACCACCGGAAATTCCAGCCCTTTGGCGGCGTGCAGAGTCAATAAAGTGGGCACATTGCTATTGTCATCAAGGGTATCCTGATCGGACACCAGGGCAATATTTTCAAGAAACGCTTCCAGGCTGCGATTCTCGTACTCCGAGGCCAGACGGCGCAATTCCATCACATTTTCCCAGCGTTCTTTGCCTTCTTCGGTGCCATCTTCGAGGTAGGTGCGATAGTCAATATCGCCGAGGATCAGGTCCATCAACCCCATCGGGGTTAAATCATCCTTTTGCGTGTGCCAACTCGAAAAGAGTCTGCCAAACCCGGCCAGGGAAGTTGCCACCCGGTTGGGGAGCGCCTCACTATGCCCGGAGTCAGGATGCAACCCCATCTGCAAGACAATTTCCCCCGGCGAGAGATTCTGCTGCCCAGCGTAGGTGCGCAGTGTAAGGATGCTTTTATCCCCAATACCGCGGCGCGGCGTATTGATAACGCGCATCAGGCCGATCTCATCGCGCGGGTTGTAAACCAGGCGCAGGTAAGCAATCACATCCTTAACTTCGCGGCGTCCGTAGAAACGCTGCGCGCCGACCAATTTATAAGGAAGGGCAGCCGCTAGAAAGGCTTCTTCAAGAATACGCGATTGAGCGTTGGTACGGTACATCACCGCGAAATCGCCGGGCTGATTTTTCTGGGCGGCAACATCTTTGGCAATTTGCCCTACAAGAAATGCAGCCATCTCGCGGTCATCATAAAGTTCGCGCAGGGTGATCTTGCGCCCGTCGCCACGCTCGGTAAATAATTTCTTCGGCGTGCGTTTTGGATTCTGGTCAATCACCGCCATCGCTGTGTCGAGGATGGTCTGTGTCGAGCGGTAATTTTGCTCCAGCAAAATGACTTGCGAGTCGGGGTAATCTTCTTCAAAGCGCAGCACGTTGCGATAATCGGCGCCGCGCCAGCGATATATGGATTGGTCAGCATCGCCAACGACAAAAATATTCTGATGAAAGGAGGCCAGCTGTTTCAATAGGGTATATTGCACCATATTCGTATCTTGAAACTCATCCACCAAAATATGCTCATAACGGCGGGCGTAACGCTCGCGCACCGCGGGCATCTGGTCGAGCAGGTATGCTGTCCACAGGAGCATATCGTCAAAATCAAGGGCGTTGCTAGCAAGCAATACCTTTTGGTAACGCTCGTAAACTCGTTTAACAACTTCATCACGATACGTCTGCACGGGAAAATCATCGGGGAAAAGCAATTCGTTTTTCGCGCGCGAAATCGAGCCGTGAATACCGTGCGGACGATAAAGTTTGTCGTTCAGGTTCAGGTCTTTTACGATTTGTTTGACAACGCGGATCTGATCGTCAGCATCGAAAATGACATAATTCTGGTCAAAGGGCAGGTACTGCGCCTCACGCCGTAAAATTCGCCCACAGATGGAGTGAAAGGTTCCCAGAGTTAGCCCGCGATTGCGCTCGCCCAGCAAATTACCGATGCGTTCGTCCATTTCGCGGGCGGCTTTATTCGTAAAAGTCACAGCTAAAATATGGTATGGGCGCACGCCCAGATACCCGATTAGATAAGCAATGCGTTGCGTAAGCACACGCGTTTTTCCCGAACCAGGGCCAGCCAGCACTAAAATTGCACCGGTTCCCGCCGTCACGGCCTGTTGTTGTTGTGGGTTTAGCTCACGAAGCATATCCATGTGGGGGATTGTATCGCCGTGTCTGATCGTTGTCAAAGCCACGTCCCTGCGCTACAATCTACGCATGCCGATGAATGAAAACTGGAATATGCTCGGCCACGAATGGGCGGTTGATCTGCTCAAAGGCCATCTGGCAAATGGGCGGATGCGCCATGCCTACCTGCTCACCGGACCTCAGGGAGTGGGGCGGCGCACCCTGGCGTTGCGCGTGGCCCAGGGATTAAACTGTCCTCAACCCACTGCCCCTGGCTTTCCCTGCGGAAGTTGCCATACCTGCCAGCGCATCGAGCGTATGCAGCACCCCGATCTGGTGGTGGTGCAGGCCGATGAGGGCAGTACTACTCTCAAGGTTGACCAAATTCGCGCCCTGCAGAGCGGTCTGGCTCTGGCTCCCTACGAAGCGCCCTACAAAATTGCGTTACTGCTACGCTTCGAAGAAGCCAACCCTAACGCCGCCAACGCCCTACTCAAGACGTTGGAAGAACCGCCGCGCCAGGTGATCCTTTTCGTCACCGCGCAAGATACCGAAGCGCTGCTGCCTACCATTGTCTCACGCTGCGAGACCATTCGCCTGCGCCCTCTGGCGCTGGATGTGGTCAGCGAGGGGTTACATCAAAAATGGGAACTGCCCATCGAACAGGCGCGCCTGCTGGCACATATTTCCAATGGACGGCCAGGCCATGCCCTGAACCTGCACAACAACCCCGATGCCCTGGCAAATCGCCAACAATGGTTGGACGATCACCAACGCTTGCTCTCAGCCTCACGCGTGGAGCGTTTCCGCTATGCCGAGCAACTGGCTCAGGATAAAACCATTCTCAAAGAAACCCTCACCATCTGGATGTCGTTGTGGCGCGATATTCTCCTGCACGCTAACGGGGCCAGTGCGCCACACACCAATATCGACCGGGAAAGCGAGATCGCGCATATCGCCGCCAATATTCAACCAGAAACGGCACAATTTATGCTGAAACTCTTCAACCAGACTTTTTTGAGACTGGAACAAAATACCAATACCCGTCTGACGATCGAAGTATTTATGCTCGATTTGCCAAAAATTGCATAAAATCGCATCGGAACTGATTTTTAGCGGTTATAATGTGAAAATTGGTTTTTGAAAACTCTTCCCCCACCAACACAACGCCATTTTTATAGCGTTCACCACTTTTTCATAAGTGCATTCTAAACAGCCATCTTCTTGATGGCCGACATTACGGGTTGAGTCATAGTCTTGTGCGGCAAGCATTATATCCCAAAGCCGCCCATCCCATTTTTCCCGGAGGAACGTATGAAAAAAATCTATTGGATTACCTTGCTTGTCGTTAGTCTGGCATTGGTCCTGACCGCCTGTGGTTCACCTGCCACAGAAGAAACCACTGCCGAGCAATCTACGGCCGAAGAAGCCGCTCCCGCCGAAGCACCCGCAGCAGAAGCCGCTCCCGCAGCCCAACTTGATGCTGATACACCTGGCGGCATTTTCCAGGCCGCCATGGCTGGTGTAACAACGGATGTAAAGACCTTCCTCGATGGGATTCCTGTTCCTGAGGACGGCACGGTTTCGATGGAAGATAACAGCCGAATGGATTTTGTCACATCCTTAAGTATTGAAGAATGCGCTCAGTTTTATCGAGATACCTTCCCGGCGCTGGGATTGATCGAAATCGAAGAACTTGGCAAACAGACCGATTTCGGCGCGACGTTGATCTATGGCGGTTATCCCAATGGCAAAGCAATCCGTGTGAAAATCGGACGGCTTTCAGATATTTCGCGTAATGTCCAGGTCTATATTCTCGATCCTGAAGACCTGTAAATTAGAAGCATCCACACGCTACGCAACGAAAAACTCAAAAGTGTGCCGCAAGCATTTTATCGCGGCGCACTTTTTTATATAATTCTTCCCGAAAGAGCTTTCCGGAAAGTGAGAAAATGTCGCAAAACAGGGAGATTGGTGCGGCAGCGAAAGTCCTCATTAAAATTGCGGCGAGATACTGCGCTATGCTATACTTGGCTCAGAAAGTAATTTGCCCCATGACAATATCCCAGAAAAACGATTTCTCATCCACGCAAGAGTCGCTGGAACTGCTATACCACATCAGCCGCGAGATCGCATCAACGCTTGATCTTTCGACGGTATTGCAACGCGTATTGGGGCTATCCATGCGCACAATCGGGGCAGTCAGCAGCAGCATCATCGTCATTGATGAAGACGAACAACCACTCAACGCGGCTATCATCTACGCAGATGAACTATTAGAACACACGCCAACCAGCATTAAAGCGTTGCTCACACAGGGGTTAGCCGGTTGGGTCGTAAAGAATCGGCAGCCAGCCCTGATTTTAAACACAAAAAAAGATGAACGCTGGATCAAAAGCAGCCACCCCGCCCAGAAAAACAGCAAAGCTAAATCGGTTGTCAGCGTGCCTATCATTGCCCGCGATCAACTCGTTGGCGTGATCACGCTCTCACATCCTGTGCCGTTTTTCTTCACCAGCGATCACCTCAACTTGGTACAAGCTATCGCCGATCAGACAGCAATCGCTATTCTGAACGCCCGCCTGTACGCATCCAGCCAGCAACAAGTAGTAGTTATGGGCGCGCTTGCCAATAGTGCGGCAAGCATCACCGCTTCGCTCAACCTCGACAGTGTACTGCATGATATTCTCAATCAAATCCATCAGGCGCTCAAGGTCGAAGTTGTCTCGCTGGCGCTGGTAGGCCCCGAGGGTAATACATTGGTATTTCGGGCAACCACTCAACTGAATACCAAAATTATTGGCAAGAAAATAAAATTTGGAGAAGAAATTGCCGGGTGGGTGGCTCAAAGCCAACAGGGAATCATTGTCTCCGATGTTGCAGCAGACCCTCGCTTTGCGCACTTAGTTGATGAAGAAGCCGAATCCACACTCCGGGCAGTGATCTGTGCCCCGATCATCTCCGAAGTTGAGTTGATCGGCGTGCTCCAGGCTGCCAACCCTCTCGAGGGAAGTTTCCCCCCAGAAGCCCTGACCTTCATTAGCGGTATCGGCAGCCTCGCCGGGACAGCCATCCGCCACGCGCAACTCTTTGAAGAACTTCAATCCGCGCATCGTCGCTATCGTGACCTTTACAACAGTAGCATTGATGCGATATTTATCACAAATCAAGCGGGATATATCACCGAGGTCAATGAGCAAGCCATAGAATATACTGGGTATGTCCAAAAAGAACTATTGCAAGGGATGATTCAGGGCTGTCATACGATTGAACCCGAAATTGTAGGCAAGAATCTCGAAAAAATCACCCCAGAAGAAACATTTTCGTACGAATCCGAACTTCAAACCAGCGACGAACGCGTCGTTCCCATTCAGGTACATGTGCATGTTGTCCACATTGCGGGAGAAAAACACCTGCAATGGACTTTCCGCGATATTACCGAACGCAAAGAACTCGACCAATTGCGCGATGATCTCATCTCGATGGTCTACCACGATTTGCGCTCCCCTTTGGCCAATGTCGTTTCCAGCCTGGACGTATTAGACAGCATCCAGTCTTTCGATGAAGACCCTACTATTCATTCATTATTTAACATCGCTGTACGCTCTACAAAACGGATTGAACGCCTCACTAACTCCCTGCTGGATTTCAACCGTCTCGAATCCGGGCAAGCGGTAACCAATACAAATCCGACACATCCCAGCAGCATCATTCAGGCTGCGGTTGAGGCGGTTGAACCCATTGCGCATAATAAAGAGCAGCAAATTTTCGTCCGGATTCAAGAAAACATCCCTTTGGCAGAAGTTGACGAAAATATGATCCAGCGGGTATTGATTAACCTGATGGAAAATGCTGTAAAATATACTCCCCCAGAAAGCCATATCACTGTTGGCGCTGCCAAAGCCGGGCACGAACTCTACTTCTGGGTTGAAGATACCGGCCCGGGCATTCCAAGTGAAAAAAGAGCCACCATATTTGATAAATATACCCGTCTGCATGGCAAAGGCGGCCCAAAAGGCATTGGTTTGGGGTTGGCCTATTGTAAATTGGCCGTTGAAGGCCACGGTGGGCGCATCTGGGTAGATGTAACCAATCAAGGTGGGGCGCGTTTTGCATTTACACTCCCCATCGCCGACGAAACATAAGGAACTGCTATGAAAGCTCTCGCAGAGAATATCTACTACGAAGATTCTTATTCTGGCGTGGTACTTGGGGCTATTTTATTCCCCGGCGGCACACTACTGATCGATACGCCGTTACGCGCAGATGATGCCCGCACCTGGAAAGCTGCCCTGCTCACCCAAAGCCGCGGCACACATCGTATGATTGTCATATTAGATATTCATGCTGATCGCACTTTGGGCAACCGGGCTATTGAATACCCGATTATCGCACATGCAAATACTGCAAAAGCTTTCGGCCAAAGAACAACCATTTTTAAAGGGCAGAATATAAAAACCGGCGCAGAATGGGAGCATCACCCCGAAGTTAGCGGCACACGTTGGGAGCGGCCCAACATTACTTTTAGTACAGCACTCTCTTTACACTGGGGTGGGCCTGAAATCTGCATAGAATCACATCAAGGGCCTACCCCCGGGGCAACCTGGGTACATATTCCGGACCATAAAATTGTATTTATTGGCGATGCCGTTTGCAACGATCAGCCGCCTTTTATCGCCAATGCCGATCTGGATGCCTGGCATGAAACACTCAATTTACTGGCTTCCCGCACCTTTGCGGACTATACCATTATCAGCGGGCGCAGCGGCTTTGTAAGCGTGGAAGATGTCCGAGAACAGCGCAAATTTCTAAAATCTATTAGCGGACGTTTGGATACTGCCAACAAGCGCAAGAATCCCGCCGAAGAAATTGAAAAAATGGTGCCAGCCCTGCTTGAAAAAATAAACTACCCTGCCAAATTGGACGAATTCTATAGCCAGCGGCTTCTCCACGGTCTGCAAGAATACTTCACCCGCAATTACCTTCACGACAACACCCTTTTCGAAGACGAAGAATAATCCTGCCATGACGGTTTCTCAAAACTACCAGCCACTCTTGGAACTCGTTCGCGGGCCAATCGCCGAGTCATTGCACTTCGGCGCGTTTGCGGTTGTAGATAGCCGTGGCAATTTGCTTGCTGCCCAAGGCGATCCCAACACAATCACGTTTCTGCGTTCTTCAGCCAAACCTTTTCAAACGCTGCCCCTCATCGAGAACCAGGCCCATATTCACTGGAAACTTACCGAACAAGAAATCGCCATCACCTGCGCCTCTCACGCCGGAACCGACGCGCATGCAACCACCGTGCAAAGCATCCTGGCTAAAATCAACGCCAGCGAAGCCAATCTCCTGTGTGGCACACATCCCCCTATGGATGGGGAAACCCGCCGCACGCTCATCCGCAGAGATGAAAACCCAACCGCCAATCGACACAATTGTTCGGGCAAGCACACCGGCATGTTGGCACAGGCGCGTTTTTGGGATTTGCCGCTGGAAAATTATCTCGACCGCGATCATCCCATCCAGAAGCAGATTTTCCAAACCTTCAGTGAGATGTGTGACGTGACCCCCTCGCAGGTGATTCTGGGCACCGATGGTTGTTCCGCCCCGAATTTTGCCATCCCCTTGAAGAACGCTGCCCTGGGGTTTGCGCGGCTCTGCGATCCACATGATCTCCCCGAAAAACGAGCAGAAGCCTGCCAAACCATCACCCAGGCCATGACCCACTACCCAGAAATGATCTCCGGCCCAGGGCGTTTTGATACGCGCCTGATGGAAGTCACCGGCGGTAAACTGGTCGTAAAGGGAGGTGCGGAGGGCTATCAATGTATTGGCCTCATGCCCGGCGCTATCCGGCCCGGCTCGCCGGGTATAGGAATTGCCCTGAAAATCAGCGATGGCGACCTGAAGGGGCGCGCCCGTCCGGCGGTATCGCTGGAAATCCTGCGCCAGCTTGGAGCAATTTCTGTCGACGAATTGGCAGAACTGACCAAATTTGGCCCCAACTTTGATCTATATAACTGGCGCAAGATTCATGTTGGCGCGGCGCGCCCGGTTTTTATAATTAACAAGCCTTAAAATGTAAAAAAACGTGCAAAATGTGAACTGTCAGGCGCAGACGCTATGCTAGACCCTTCGCTATCGCTCAGGGTGACTGTCAGCGTTTCTGTACACTTGCACTAGATGACCAGATTCTCTTCTATCAAATGCTAAAGTACTATTATGAACAAAGCCCTTCAAATTCACGAACGCTTGCTCAAAAAATACGGTCAACCCATCTGGCGCAACCCGCTGCCGCCGCTGGATGAACTCATCTCGACGATACTCTCGCAAAGTACCAATGATAACAACCGCGACAAAGCCTTCGATGCGCTGTGCGCGCGCTTTCCCACCTGGGAAGTTGTGCGCGACGCCGAGGAAAGCGAAGTTATTGAAGCCATCCGCCCGGCTGGATTAGCCAATCAAAAGGGGCCGCGCATCCAGAATGTACTCCGCAAAATCACCCAAATGCGCGGCGAACTAAGTTTGGATTTTCTTAAAGACTATTCTCCGGAAAAAGCGCTGGATTGGCTGGTACAGTTCAAGGGCGTTGGCCCAAAAACAGCCTCGATAGTATTACTGTTTTCACTCGGCAAGCCAGCCTTCCCGGTGGATACGCATGTCTACCGGCTTTCGGGCCGCCTGGGATTGCGCCCCGAAAAAATGAACGCCGATAAGGCCCACGATCATCTCGCGGCACAATTCCCCCCGGAAACGTATTACACGGTGCATCTTAATATCATCCGTTTAGGACGCGAAATCTGCAAAGCGCGTAAACCCTTGTGCGCAGAATGCCCTTTGCAAGATTTATGTCCGTATTACGCAGAAAACGTGTTATGAAAAATCACTTTACGATACGTACATTTTTGCATGCGGCGCTCATCGAAGGGATCGTGGCGTTCATCTGGCTATTACTGATCCCCAGCGAGGGCGGGATGACGGGAACACGACTAATGCTGATTGCTGCCGTGTTCCTCCCCCTGGCTGTCACCGCATTATTCACCGTGAAGGCGAATAAAAACCCCGGATGGAACCAGCAATCCACCCAAAAGATGGCTGCGCTGCTCCGTGAAGATGGCAATTGCACGAATATCTTCTTTTTATCACTCATCGGAACCCTCGGCAGCGGCTACATAATCTATACTGCGCTCGCCACAACCAATTTGCACACACAAGGGTATCTGCTGCGACTTGCACCGCTGATATTTTGGTTGGGAAGTTTCTCGCTACAAATTCTGGTTTTCTTGCGTCAGCAAGAGCCAACCGCCTGGATTGCATACCGCAAAAAACATGGATTGGCGATCATTCTGTTGCTCGCTATTCTGAGCGTCGGTTTTGTCGTCCACAACAACTTGGGCAATCCTGAGCGTCCGGCAAGCGCCTACTACTCTCCCGTAGATAATCTCGAATTTGACATTGAAGAGCAGGATATTTTTTTGGTCTATAAAGAGGGTTTAAACCTGCTGCAAGGGAATAATCCCTATGCACGCGCCGAAGACCTGACCCAGACCCGCTGGAACAGCGAACTGCCCACATATTTGCCCATCATCTATTACGGCTCATGGCTGACGCACCGCGCCGGGTTGCAAGAGCTAGATCAATGGCTCAATATTTGGCGAGGAATTTTCCTGGGAGTCAACCTGCTAATTGCGTATACTCTCTTTCACTTGGGACATCATCGTTTCAACAGCACCACGCTGGCCGTTTTCGGGGCTTTGTTTTGGCTTTTCAATCGTTGGACATTGCACGTCACAATGATTTATCATTTCAATTTCATCCCGATTTTCTTCTTCCTGCTGGCGTTGATCCTGTATCCGCGGCATAAAATTGCGGCCTATATTCTCTTTGGCATATCCCTGGGCGTAAAACACAATGCCATTTTCTTTTTGCCCATTTTCCTGATCTGGGCCTGGCATGAAGCATCCGAACAGCGCATAAAAAATGTCGTTATCGCCGGTTTGGCGATTGCCAGTGTCCCCTTCCTGGCATCGCTGCCATTATTCGCACCCAGCCCGCTTGGTTTTATAAAATCGCTGCTGATTTCGCTCACACGCTTCCCCGAAACCCACATGGGCGTACTCTCGTTGGATGCGTTGATGGGGTGGGTGGGCTTGCCTGCAAAAATCCCTCTGCTGACGATGGTGCTGCTCATTTATGTATTGACCTGGAAAAGAAAACCACGCCCCTTTGCGGCTGGCTTGCTCATCATGCTAATTTTTGTAGACTTTCACTCGGTATTATTCCGCCACTATATGGCCTGGGTGATTCCACTGTTGCCGCTAGTGGTTGGTGAAACATTTTATCGAGAAGTTTCGACAACCAATTCTGCACCGCAAGAATTCTATTAAAGACTGCACTGTAAATAACGAGGTATCCAAATGACCTACATCTTCCCCAGCGCCGAATGGCTGGAAGCACTCAAAGATAAACTAAACAGCGATGAAAAATACGCCCGCGTCGCTCAAAATTGGGAAGGCGATATTATGTTCAATATTGAACCCGGGGGCGGATTCGAAGAATCGCTGCAACTTTATATTGATCTCTGGCATGGAACTTGCCGCGCAGTCTTTGTCGTTGATCCTGCCAAAGACACCGAACTCAACCCGGCTTATGTCCTTAGCGCCCCGTATGACAACTTCACCCGTATTCTGGACAACCAGCTTGACCCCATGCAAGCTATGATTACCCGTAAATTGCGCGTGCAGGGCAGTATGAGCTATATGATGCGCAATGTCCCCGTAGTGCTCGATTTTGTGCGCTGCGCCCAAGAGCTGGACAGCGATTATCTTTAAAAATACTGTATAATGGCCCTCCGTTAAACCGCGCTCGCTAAACCGCGCTCGTTAAACCGCGCCCGCTAAACCGCGCTCGCAATGAAACCGGATCAACTATGAAAAAAGACCTTCAGGCTGGCACGCTCAAAGAACTTCAGGATGCATTGGATCATCTCGAAAAACAAACCCTGCCGATTCAAACTCGTTCTGCATTGCACAATGCAAAAAAACAGTTGGGGCAATTCACCCAATCTCGCCAGATTGAATCCGATCAGGGGCGGCTGGCGGCGTTGTATCGCGTCTCACAGAGTTTGGGAGTCTCCCTCAATCTCGATGAAGTCCTCACTCAGGTGATGGATGCAGTTATCCAGCTCACCGGAGCAGAACGCGGCTTTATCACATTGGTGAACCCCGAAAACGGCGAACTCGACATCCGTGCCGCTCGCAATATTCAACAAGAAACCCTGGAAAAAGAAAAACTGCAAGCCAGCCGCACCGTCATCCAATCGGTTATCGATAGCGGCGAAGGTATTATCACCACCGACGCGCAGGATGATCCGCGTTTTGCACAGCAAAATTCGGTCATCTTCTATGCGCTGCGTTCCATTCTCTGTGCGCCGCTACGCGCCCGCAACCGCGTTATCGGTGTGATCTATGTCGATAATCGCGCTCAATCAGGCATCTTTGGCCCGGATGATCTCGACTTGCTCAGCACCTTCGCCGGGCAAGCGGCTGTTGCCATCGAAAACGCCCAACTCTACACCCAAACCGATCAGGCGCTGACTGCCCGCGTGGCTGAACTTGAAACCCTCAGCCATATTGACCAGCAACTCAATGCCCGTTTAGATGTTGAACGCGTGTTGGAAATCGCTCGTCATTGGGCCGTGGAGGAAAGCAGCGCGCAAAGCGGATGGGCAGCCTTGTGTGGAGATGATACTGAAACCCTGAGCCTGATTTCTGCCCCTCCAGGGGAGACGCACATCACAAAAGACCAGCAGTTGTTAGCCACACTGAGGGAGAATCCTGCCCCCATACAGATTTCCCCCCAAGACGGGCAACCCGCTCAATATATCGTCCCGCTAATCCACGCCGAAAAAATCATCGGCGCGCTAGCCGTCCTCCATCCCCAGGGATTTAGCCAATCTTCACAGGAATTTATCCAGCGTCTGGCGGGCCGCGCGGCTGTTGCCGTGGAAAATGCGCGCCTGTATCAGGCTGTGGAATATGCCAACGAAGCCAAATCGCAATTTATCTCCATTGTGACGCACGAACTGCGCATTCCGCTGACTTCGATCAAAGGCTATAACGATCTGGTGCGGCAGGGTGTTGTGGGCGAAATCAATGAGCAGCAATTAAGTTTTTTGAATATCATCAGCAATAACGTTGAGCGCATGTCTACGCTGATTTCGGATCTTTCCGATATTTCGCGCATTGAGCGCGGCAAAATTCATCTGGATTTCTCACAATTTGAACTGCGCGAGCGCATGGCAGAAACGTTGACCAGCCTGAGCCATAAACTGGCCGAAAAGAGACACAAACTACACACCCATATTCCCGACGATCTGCCACAGGTTTACGCCGACCCCAGCCGCGTGATACAGATTCTTACCAATTTAGTCAGCAACGCCTGGAAATACACGCCCGAGGGCGGGGAAATCACCATCAACGCAAAAGCGCAGGACGAACGGGTACGCGTAGAAATTCACGATACGGGTTTAGGTATCAGCGAAGAAGATCAGGAAAAACTTTTTACGCAATTCTTTCGCTCAGAATCGCCAGAAGTGCGCGAACAAATCGGCTGGGGGTTGGGGCTAAGTGTAACCCAACGTCTGGTGGAAATTATGCACGGGAAAATTGGCTTTTATAGTCAACTTGGGGCAGGCAGCACCTTCTGGTTTACGCTCCCCACTCAGGCATAGAATAACGAAAAAATAAGGGTGGCTGAGGTGCTTTGTACCTCAGCCACCCTTATTTTTTTCGAGGTCTCATCAACATAAAACATGCCCACTGAAACTGTTACGCTCGAAAAACACATCTACGGCGGCGAATGTTTGGGGCGCTTATCGGATAAGCGCGCCGTCTTCGTACCCTATACTTTACCCGGCGAAACCGTCAACATCCGTCTGACAGAAGACAAACCCCGTTATGCCCGCGGCGAACTTATCAAAGTCATCCATTCAGCGCCGGAGCGCATCCAACCGCGCTGCCCACATGCGCACTCACCTACCGAAACGAAAGATGGGGTCTGTGGTGGCTGCCATTACCAGCATATTCCCTACCAAACCCAATTGCAGATCAAAACCGATGTTTTGCGCGACCAACTCGAGCGCATCGGAAAACTCAGCGACCCGCCAATCCACCCCATTGTAGCTTCACCGCCCTGGAATTACCGCAACCAGGTTCAGTTTCATCTCTCCCCCGAGGGGCAACCCGGCTATCTGGTCAGCGGATCAAGCGCTGTGTTCCCCATCCATGAGTGCCACCTGCCCACAGAGACCATCAACGAAATCTGGCCTTTGCTCGATATGGAATCCATCCCCGGGCTGGATCGCATCACCTTGCGCAGCGGGCTCAACGACGACCTGTTGATCCTTCAAAGCAGCGATCCGCAACCTGTTGAGCTCGAACTCGACTTGCCACTCTCCGTGGTACACATCGGGCCAGGGGGCCTGCTAGTGCTGGCTGGAGACGATCATATTATCATCGAAGTTCAACAGCGCCTGTTTCGCGTTTCTGCGGAGTCATACTGCCATACCAATACCCACATAACTGAAAAAATGGCCGTACACCTGATCGAGAATTTACCGCTCACGCCCCAAACCACGCTCATCGATGCCTACTGCGGCACTGGCCTGTTTAGCGCCTTTCTCGCTCCGCACGTTGGCAGGCTAATCGGCATCGATAGTTCTTCCAGCGCCTGTGAAGATTTCGAAATTAATCTGGATGAATACGACCACGTGGCATTATACGAAGCCCCGGTGGAGGACGTACTCCCGGAGCTTGATCCAAACCCGGAGATTATCGTGGTAGACCCGCCCCGCTCGGGGTTGGCGCGCCAAACCCTGGATGCGATCCTGGCCCTGGGGCCAGATGTGCTGGCCTATATCTCATCCGACCCGGCCACACTGGCGCGTGACGCCAAACGTCTCACTACCGGGGGATACCAGCTTCAACAAATCACTCCCTTTGACCGCTCTCCACAGACCTACCATATCGAAAGCATCAGTTTCTGGGGAAAAATTTAAGAAACTGCTCTTGCAAAACCAGAACATTCGAGCTATAATTAGAACATAAGTTCAATAACCCTGAGGGTTGCCCCCAATCGTAATTACGGCGTATCGCCTCGACATACGAAAACAATTCTCATAAAAATCGGGATGGTATACCCCTCAGGGTTGAACTAAAGAACTTATCTAATGGAGGCTGAAATGGACATTGGAATGCTCTGGTTTGATAACGACAAGAATTCTGAACTGAATACAAAAGTAGAGCGGGCAGCCGCGTATTATCAAAGAAAATACGGGCAATCTCCCAATATTTGTTTTGTACACCCCTCGATGATTTCGGTCAGCGAAAAACAGCGCAAAGCCGCTGCAATCGAATTGCGCACATCCCAATCGCTGCTGCCGAATCATTTTTGGCTGGGTATCTACTCACAATAATTTGCCCAAGCCCACCATTTTGACAAAAGCCCAGCCGGGTTTCCTCCTCACAGGCTCTCATATCCGGCAGGGTTTTTGATTAACAAAAACAGGGTATATGGAAACAACATTTCCATATACCCTGTTTTGTAATACCAACCAACACTAAACAGATAACCGGACAATAAATGTATCCAGGGCAATATCGCCATCCATCTGGCCGGTTTTTATCGTCTGATCAATTTCCAGCAATTCCCGATAAATCGTCTCCAACGTTGACTGGGAAAAATTACGTACCTGATTGATAATTTTGCCAATTACAAAACGGTGAGTTTTTAACTCGCGGGCAATATCATCTTGCCGATAACCTGCATCAAGTAATTCGCGCGTTTGAAGGAGCAGCCGAAACTGGCGCACGACCATGCCCATCAAGCGTAAGGGATCATCTTCCTCCAACAACTGATGCAGCATCCGCAGAGCTTGCCGCCCCTGACGATTGCCAAGTGCATCCACCATGGCAAAAACATCGCTACTGCCCACCGAAGCCACCAAATACTCCACATCGTCGGGTTCGATAGGGCGGTTGTAATTGACATAGGCCAACAGCTTGTTGAGCTCCTGAACAGCAATACGCGGGTCTTCGCCAACCAGGCTGGCGAGTACCGCAGCTCCCTCGGGAGTAAGTTCCCCCCCCTCGGATTTGGTATATTTTTGTAGCCAACGCACCAACTCCGGGCCGCGTGCCGTCAGAAATACTTTTTCGTACACACGCCCCTCTTCTTGATCGGCAGCCCACTTTTGTAACCAGTGCAGCTTATTTTTCTTTTTATCCTGATAAGATTGCAATGGCCTGGAAATCACCAACGCCAAAGCTGTTGTTGGGGGAATATTTGTCAGAATTTGCTGGAAACGCTCGCGCATGAGCGCACTCTTCAAATTGCCCAGGGGGTCATACACGATCACCAGGCGGCGCTCAGCCAGAAAAGGCATTGACTGAACAGCCATAATCAGTTCGTCCAGCGCCAGTTTACCTTTCTCCAGCCGGATGGTATTCATCTGCACAGTGGCTGGGTCGCCCAGCTTGCGCTCCATTTCGGCGACAAATTGGGCAATGGCAAATTCATCATCGCCGTGTAGAAGATAAATCACCGGTTTTTCAGCCATGCCTTTATCCCCGGGTAGTGATGCGGTGCGCCGTCAGTCGCCCGCGGTTGACACAATCGATGGCAACAATTTCCAGATTATCAGGAACGCCCGATGTCGTGACATATTTTTGCAAGCGCATGCCCAGCGGTTGGGCGAGCATAAGAGCCAGTGTTGCCAAGGTCGCTACAAATGGCAAGCGTTCAAATTTATCGCGCTTGCGCGGGCCAGCGCCCCACATCCCCAGCATCCCCGCCAGGCCAGCCATAACGCCAGCCGTGGCAAAATTGGTGCCGCACCCCGGATGCACCGCCAAATGATGCTCACCGGCTTTCATGCGCGCCAGGGCTTCTTCGGCAGCTGCGTGAATATCTTCAAGGGATAAGTCGCCTATTAACACAAATCCGGCGGGGTTGGAGTGCCCACCCATTGCTTTCTGGGGATATTTTTTCGCCAGCACGTGCAGGGTAGCGTGCTCCAGGCCGTGATTGCGGCGAATGCGCGAAAGCATGGGGGTTTCAAGCATAGATTGAACGAGTGGTGATTCAAGAAAAGACATTTTTGGCTCCGTTTCGTTCCAAAATTGGTTCAATCTTCTCTAAATAAAGTTGCTGCTTAAAGTATCTTCAGATTGAACCAATTTGTTTTTAGATATTCACTCATGCAATAGTAACATAATCGCGCCTGACGCGGCGAACGGGTATAATAGCAGGCCAGAGGTAGCCTATGTACAAACTGATTATTCTCATCGGTCCGGTAGCCAACTCGCCCACTTTCGGTGATGAATGGCCTCAATTCTTGCACAATGTTGAATCCATGCCAGGATTGCTTCGCGAAGCCACGGTACGAATTCAAACTCCACTATATGGCGATTCAGAGATTACCATGATCCACGAGTTATTTTTTGAGACTCCAGAAGCGCTACACCATGCGCTGGCTTCACCCTACGGCCAGGCCGCCGGGGAAACGCTGCAAAAGATCACTCACGGGCAGATGAATCTGCTCATTGCCGAGCATAAAGAAGATAGTATCGAAAATTTACGCAGCTACCGCAAGGATACTTCTCATGTTAACACCGAATGACCTGCTTCAGTTTATGGAGCAAAACGCGATCGCCGGGGAGATTCTCTTCCTGGATGCACCTACCCCTACAGTGGAGGCTGCGGCGATGGCATTAAACACAGAACCCGGCCAGATTGCAAAATCTGTGCTGTTCATTCTTCCAGATAGGGTTGTTTTAGCCATCACCTGTGGGACTCTGTTGATTGAGCAACGGGCGCTCGCGTCAACTTTTGGGGTGGGACGCAAAAAAGTAAAATTGGCTGACCCGGAGACGGTGCTACAAATGACAGGCTACCCCGTTGGGACAGTACCCCCATTTGGGCATCCCCAATCTCTCAGAACAATCATCGACCCGCGCGTGCTGGAACACGCACAAATCTACGCCGGGGGCGGCGAACACAACGCCATGCTGCGCCTGGAAAATTCACAGGACATTGTACGCGTCAGCGGTGCAGAAATTCTGAATCTGCACGACATCCCTGCATAAAAATAAACACAGATAAACGCTGATTTTTTTCTTCATCCGCGTGCATCTGTGTTTATCTGCGATTTGTTATAACAATTATGGTTCTATGGGAACTGAGGGGGTATACCCAGATGTGGGGGTGAAGTAGAATGGCAGTTATTCTCAGAAATGGAGTCAAAACGATGCCAAAATCTACGGTTGCAAAAATCAGTTTTCCACTAGACATA